>PJTT01000051.1_pt1 | contig 228220 bp, 173 predicted proteins | sample 1512261 | NCBI WGS metagenome assembly PJTT01 (sample SAMN08177685, study PRJNA422409) | Soil metagenome, whole genome shotgun sequencing project. | isolation source: Soil (2) enriched on wood chips | place: USA: Madison | collected 2015-01-15 | reverse complement strand
TAGGCTTTGTCCATCGCTCGATTCCCCAAACATATTCTTTGTTTCCCAGCACGGGGAAGGAGACTGGAAAGGTGACGTTAAGCGGTATTCTCAAACGAAAGGTTGTCGATCGCTATTTATGGTAGTGCGTAATGCGTATTGCGTAGTGCGATAAGGGTAGCGGTGAATCTTACGATTCACCGCTATCAACGTCACTTTGTAACCATATCACCTTGTCACGACCTTCTATCGGTATCGCTCCTGCCTTAATTAACAGCAAGGTCGCATCATTTTTGTTGCGTCTGTAGACACTTGCCCATGCACTGTCCAATAAGGATGCAACAAAAATTCGCGACAGGGTTTTGGATACTTTTGCCCCACAAAAGTATCGCCCCTGTCCCGGGCTTAGGGACGAACCTGTCCCGGCTAGGGACAAAGCGTATTGGGTATAGCATATGGAAATAAAGCGTAGCGGTAAGCCCTAAGATTACCGCCATCAATCGTCACCATGTCACTTAGTCATTACATCACCATATCACTTCATCACCAACTGAACACTTTTGGCGAACAGGTACGATTATTGTTATATTCGCGTAAATTAAGTGATGAGAAAACTAAGTCTGTTCCTTTTCGTGCTGCTGTGCATACAGCAGGTGACGGCCCAAATACATTACCAGCCCTATTCTTTTCAGCATTACCAACGGTATGGCAAAGCCATTTATGGAGATTCTATTGCACATACTGCGGTAAAGCCATTTGTGGGAAAGCAGCTCGATGCCGCTTATGAAATTGTGCCTCGCGACAGCACGCGGGGATGGTTGCATCGGAAGATTTTCCAGGAGCACCTGATTGAAGTGCTGAAAGACGACCATTCCTTTTATGCTGATTTTCTACCTGATTTTGTGATCGGCCGGCAGACGGGAACCAATGATAAGAACCTGTGGACCAATAGCCGTGGTATACAGGCGGGGCTGAACGTCAAAGATAAATTTGCCCTATACTTCTCCTTTTTTGAAACACAGGCTCGTTTTCCTACCCATATCGATAGTGCGGCTGTCGCGCTCGGCGGACTGCCTGGACAGGGCTTTTCCAAGAATATAAATAGTCAAGAATTTGACTGGATGAATACCTCCGTGAATATGAACTATCATGTTAGCGATGGCTTTCAGGTGAGTTTGGCCTACGATAAGCTGCATATTGGAGATGGTTACCGATCGGTGTTGCTATCCGACAATCCCTACAATTTTACGCATGCCAAATTTTCGGGCAAGGTGAAGCGTTTTCAGTACAACTCTATTTGGGCCTATATGTTGGATCGGCGCAACCCGCGATACCAGATATTGGAAAATCAGGAACGTATACGTGTGGGGAATGCGTCCAAATATGCCGCCTTCCAGTATATTGACTACCTCGCGAGCGACAAGCTGACGGTCGGTCTTTTCCATTCGTTGATCTGGTCGAGATATAGCGATGCCAACGCGAAGAAAGTGAATGGCGGCGTAGGACTTAACGTCAAGTACCAGCCCTGGGACAAGTATGTATTCTATGGACAATTCTTTGCGGACGACCTGAGCAAGCTATCGTTCAACAAGGATAGCGACCGACGCACAGCCTACCAGCTGGGTGCTCGTGCCTTCGACCTTTTTGCGGTAGATAACCTCAACCTGACGGCAGAATTTAACCAAGCAGCACCCCATACCTACCAGCATAGCAACAACCGCCTCAACTACAGCAGCGATGGCGATCCGTTGGCGCACCCCAACGGGGCGAACTTTCGGGAGCTGCTGGGTATAGCGACCTACCGCTGGAAACGGTTTGACGTTTATGGGCAGACGATGTTTGCCCGATACGGATTAGACCCGATGACGACGGACAATTTCGGACGCGATATCTTTAAAAGTGAGCCGGCGTCCGGCGGATTTCGTATTGGCCAAGGGCAGGCTGTCGATCTTTTTTACAATGAGCTGCGGGTAGCTTATATGCTCAATCCGAAATATAACCTGCGCTGGGAGTTAGGGCTGATCAACAGACAACAGAAGCCTATCAGTGCTGGCGACCGGATCAATGCCACGATCTTTACGATTGGCTTACGCTCCTCGTTCCGTACCTTCCAAACGGAGTATTAGGCGTGCAGCGTAGGGGGTAATGAGTATTGCGGCAGGGGTAGCGGTTTAAGTATAAGGTTACCGTTGTCACCTTATCACCTCGTCACTAAATTCGCAAACTTTACAATGACCGCACCTGCCTAATATTAACACGAACGTCGCCTTATTTTTGTTGCGTCTGTAGAGACCTGCATTCGCTAGTGCGAGCTTTCATCATCTCCGTCACCACCTTCACCCACCCCTCAAACCTTTTCGCCGCTCGCCGCAGCAAGGCAGCACTTTTGAAGGGCAAAAGTGCTCAAAACCCTTCGTCACCTTCAGGTGCTTTATCGCACGGGTCCGGCCCACACAAAGCAACATGTTTGGCAAAGCTGGAATAACGTCTCCATCGCATCCAAAGCGATGGAGACGTTATTCCTAGGCTTTGTCCATCCCTCCAATCCCCAAACATGTTCTTTGTTCCCCAGCACTTGGAAGGAGACTGGAAAAGTGACGTTAAACGGGGATCGTATAATATAGGGGATCGATCGCTGGAAAATAGTATTGGGTAGTGAGTATTGCGTATTGGGATAAGGGTTGCGGTAAATCCTAAAGTTATCGCTGTGATCTTCGTAACTATGTCACCATATCACCTCGTCACTAAATTCGCAAACTATACAATGACCGCACAGGCCTAATATTAACACGAACGTCGCCTTATTTTTGTTGCGTCTGTAGACATTTGCCTATGCACTACTCCACAAGGATGCAACAAAAATTCGCGACAGGGTTTTGCTTACTTTTGCCCCACAAAAGTAAGGCCCCTGTCCCGGGCTTAGGGACAAGAAAGTATATAGTATTTAGTACAAAGTATGTAGATAAGGATAGCGACAACTATAAAGATTAGCGCAATCAGCTCGTCACTTTGTAACATCATCACCTCATCACTCCATCACTATGTCACCTCATCACCATATCACCCTTTTTAACCAAACTTAAACGTTTATATCCGTTTAATAACCGATTACTCCCAAAGAACCTCCTTAACTTTGGCTTTGAAACCAAATTATAAATAACGATGCATGCTCCTAAGTTCATTGATTTGACGACGGATTTTGGCTTTAAGCGAATCTTTGGTTCGGAGACGAGTAAGGAATTTTTAAAATCCTTTTTGAACGAGCTATTCCACGGGCGCAAACATATAGCGGACTTCCATTACGGGAAGAACGAACATGTGGGGGATGCCGAAGAGATAGGCACAGTGATCTTCGACCTAGTGTGCACGGCAGACAGCGGGGAAACATTCCTGATCGAAGTGCAACGCAGTACACAGCGAAACCTGAAACGTAGGATGTTATATTATGGGAGCAAGCTGATTGCCGATATGGCGCCCAAGGGTAATCGCGCAGCATGGAACTACGCGATAAGCGAAGTATATATAATTGTACTGTTGGACGGATTCCCAATGCACGATCATGAAAGTGATGCACGATATATGCACGAAATCGGGCTGTGCGATACGCATACGGGAAAAGTTTTTTATAAACAATTGGGATATACCTACATAGAATTGGTTAAATTTGAGAAGGAAGAGGCTGAACTACAGACGGATCTCGATCGATGGCTCTATGTCCTGAAGAATATGGCTAAACTGAAGAAGCTATCGGTCTATCTGCGGAAGCCTATCTTCGAGCGGCTGTTTGAAATAGCCGCCTACACACAATTAAATAAGGAGGAACGAAATATGTACGATGTAAGTTTAAAACGCAAATGGGATGCCTTCTCCATCCGCGAAACCCAAGAGCTAGATTTGGCAGACGCGGTGAAGAATGGCTTGAAGCAGGGCTTGGAGCAGGGCTTGGAGAACGGCTTGAAGCAGGGCTTGGAGCAGGGCTTGGAGAACGGCTTGAAGCAGGGCTTGGAGAAGGGTCTAGAACAAGGTTTAGAACAAGGTCTAGAACAAGGTTTAGAACAAGGTTTAGAACAAGGAAGACACGAAAAAGCAGTTTCGATAGCACTAGAACTTACGAAAATGAGACTTTCCGTTACCGATATCGCTAAAGCTACAGGCCTTTCTATTGCAGAGATTAAAGCGCTGTAGCTTTAATGGTAGTGGATAGTGCGATGAGGTCGCGGTAAATCATCAAGTTATCGCTGTGATCTTCATAACTATGTCACCTTATCACCTCGTCACTAAATTCGCAAACTATACAATTACCGCACCTGCCTAATATTAACGCGAACGTCGCCTTATTTTTGTTGCGTCTGTGGGCATTTGCCTATGCACTGTCCGAAAAGGATGCAACAAAAATTCGCGACAGGGTTTTGGATACTTTTGCCCTACAAAAGTATCGCCCCCGTCCCGGGCTTAGGGACGAACCTGTCCCGGCGAAGGACAAAAGAGTATTGGGTATTGCGATAAGGGTAGCGATAATCTTAGGGTTTACCGCTACCCTTGTCACCTCATCACTACCTCACTTCACTGCCGCTAGGCGCGCATACATCTCGGCCATGGCAAACTGATCGAGCAGCCATTTTTTGTCGCTGTCTTTGTCTTTCCCCGACCATTCCTTGCCGAAGAGCCCGTTGTTATCACGCATGGCTGTCCAGGCGTGGTTTAGGTTTGCTTGGAAAGCCTTTATGTATACCGGATTTTTATCCTGTCCATACAGTTCAATGTAGCCACGTAGCATAATCGCTATAAACCAGTTGTCACTCCGTTTCAACAGGGGAAAGTCGGCCGTACCCTTGGGGGAAAAGAAGTAACCTAAGCCAGCTTTTGCCGACTGTTGCGCGTCGGTCAGATACTGTTTGTCCTTCGTCAACTTATAAAGTAATGCTGCCGCTTGGATCATCTGCCCCGTGTTGTAGGGATACTTGGCAGGTTGCACCTTTCCCGCTAGGCTGATATTGTCCCAATAGAGCTTATCACTAGGATCTTGCAAATTCTTTTTCGTCCAAGCATAGAGCTTCGTTGCCTCCTGTAGGTAAGCCTTCGATTGGGTAGCCTCATAGAGCTTCAGCAGGTAGACCACGGCCGGTGCGTTGGAGCAGGTGTTCTTGGATTCCTTTTTTTGTTCGCACCAGTAAATTCCACCACCGAGCTTATCATCCATGCCGCTCTGCACGAAGGTCCATATCTCCTGTGCCTTGCGCAGGTAAGCTTTCTCCTTCGTGTGGAGGTATAGATCCGCAAAGTCGATTCCCAGCCAAATATTATCATCGTAGAAGCGATCGGATAGCGGGGCGCTATTGATGTAGGAGGCGTAGCCCACGGGACTGCGTTTGTCATAATAATTCTCCAATCCGGGCAGTACCGTTTGATCGATATGCTGCTTGGTGGCTGCGTTGTGCTTGGTTTCCAGCAACGCCACATAAGCCGATAAACTTCCGGAGAACGGCCATAAGTACGAGTAGGCATTTGCTTTGGGCGGGTTGTTGTTGTCTGCCAGATAGGTGGCGCTGTAGCTATCGTCAAAGGGAAAAGTTTCCCGAAGGAGAAGTTTGCCATCGTTCACGGCATAGTGTTTTTGGATCGTGGATAAGCTTTCCGTTGCCCGCGCATAATTTGTGTTCTCGGGCTGCTTTTGCCCTTGCAGGCAGGACGCCCACAAGAGCGCTAACGCAGCTCCTACTATTTTTTTTATCATCATCGTTTATTTACTGTTTTTTTCAAAATAAGCAATACTTTCGAATAACATGGCCGCACTTGTCTGTGCCGTCAGCTGCGCATCGCCGCTAGGCCGCTGTGCCCAGGAAGAGCTGAAAAGCAAGAAGTTCTGGTCTGCACCCTGCAGCCAAGCCACACGGCCGTTGTTGCGCAGGAAGTTCTCGAACTTCAGGCGGAAAGCATCTTCCACGCCGTTTCGTTCCAACAGTTGCACAAAATAGCGCATAAATATCCCTTTGAACAGCGCCCCGTCGCCAGCACCTTCATCACGCAGCACATTGCTGCTGGCATCGATACATTTGGAGATGGTGTAGTTAGCCGTTTTCTGCGCATCGTTCATGTAAAGCGGATCCTGCGTGACATCAAAAAGTTCGACGGCGGTGCCCAGAAAGGTTCCTTGGTTGTAGGTCAAGGCCACGGTGTTGATGACGTCCGTCTGGCCATTGATGTTATCAAAAACTGCTCCTGTTGCCCGGTCGAAGAGCACATCCTTTTGCCATTCGTAGATACGCTTTGCCCAATCGAGGTAGGTTTCCTCTTTGGTCAGTTTATACAGGCGTACCGCCAATATGCTGGCCGGACCATTGGAACATGCATTTTTCGAATACAGCATATCCTTGCGCCAGGCCAAGCCCCCGCCTGCGTATTCTGTGTTCCAAGCTTTCAGGATGTCTGCCCATAGCAGGAGCGTAGCATCCATGTATTTTTGCTCTTTTGTGATTTCGTAGAGGCGCAGAAAGGTCAGGGCATTCCACTCCATATCGTCGTAGAATACGTTGTAGTAGTTGCCGCCATTTTTCACACGCACGCCTTCAAACCACTTTCCAAAGTACGCACTGTATTTCGGATCACTGGTTCGAAGGTAGGCATCGATTACCGCATCCATCGCATGTGCATTGGGCCAATACTGAAAGCCTAGATCGGAACGATCACTTCCGTAATTAAAATAGCCCTCCGCGTTCCAAAACTGGCTGATCAGCGTATCCGTGCTACGGCTTGCCATCTCCTCCCAGGAGGCGGGCAGTTCGTCGTTAAACTGGTACTCGTCGTTGATCTTGCCACAGCTCGCCAAAGCGAGCAGCGCAAGAAACGCGAATCCTATAGCTCTTAATTTCATCCGTTCGGGGTTTAGTTCACTTTAACGATATGTGTATACTCCTTGTCGCCCTGCAAGACCACGCTGATCGTGGTCGACTTGCCGTCAACAGCGCCGTCAAACTTCCACTTGTCATCCCATTGGGTGACCGCATTGAGCAACTTTAAATGATAGTACGAAGGGTCGCTAGCGGCCGTTGGACGGCTATCCGTCGGGTTTTTCGCCCCAAATTGCTGCGTTACGGCGTTGCCGTTGACCACGCTGGTTAATTGAAATTTGTAACGTTCGTCTCGACCCCAGCTCTCTTGACGGAAGGTTACGATGCCTGTGCCGCTCCAGATGCCTTTTCCTTGGTAAGGCAGGTTGAACAAAATCTTGTTTTCTGGCGAGAACCAAAGGCCAATGGAGCGTATCTCGGTAAAGCTGACCGTAGCCACATTGAAGTCCAGCAGGATGCGGTATACGCCTGTTTGGCTGACTTGCATATTGGTATCCTCGCTGGCTTCTTTCAGCTTCACCTGATCGTCCGTAAAGAACTTGCGCGCATTCACATCCTTCCTGTCGAGGAACACATAGCTCTTGCCTGCCTCTAGGCGGGTGTAGATCTCAAATTCGCCGGTCGCCGTTTGTTTGAACGGCAAGGCCGTAGCGACAGCCGTTCCGCCTTCCGAACCCTCGCCCGACACATAGAGTTCATCCGGAATATCGGCGAAACCCTCCAAGCTGCTGATGTTGAGCTTACGGACCACCGCCGACTGTACCCGGTTGATGCCGCGGGAGGAAACCACCGTCCACTGCACCTCGCCGCTTTCGCCCGGATTGACGCCCGAGGAGATGGCTACCGCATTGAGCACCTTGTGCGTAACGTAGGCATTGTTGGCGAAGCCATTGTTGTTGGACATCAGCTTGTAGAGCGGCTTCGAGAAATCGCCCCCCACCTTGTCAAACAGCACCTCATACAAAGGAGCGCCGCCATCTTCGCTGAGCGCCGCCTCCCATTCGAAAAACAGGGAAGCCGTGCTGGAACTGACCAACTTCACCGACTTGTTGTCAAGCGGTTCGAAGAGGCTGTTGACGGCCGTAACCTGCACGTCGGTATAGTTCATATCATCGGTTTTGCAGGCTCCAAAGCAAGCGAGCAGGGCAGATAGCCAAATAAAAATGAAATTTCTTTTCATGATTGCTTAGATTATAGATTAGTTAGCATGGCCGGGGTTATTCGGCAATAAGTTCTTGTTTAGATCCATTTGCGCTTGCGGCAGCGACCAGAGGTAGTCCCTGTTTTCGTCAAAGCGGCGCGTATCGAGGCGGATGTAGCTGTTGTTGCCATTGGCAAATTTTGCACCATACACCGGTCCATCGAGGTAGGTTTTGCCCGCTTTCCAGCGGATGATATCGAAGTAGCGCAAGCCCTCCAAAGCCAGTTCGCTGCGACGCTCGTTGCGGATGAGCGTAGTCATCGCTTCGTTGCTTAGCCCTGCAGGAAAATCAAGCGCTGCAGCCGCCTCAAAGCCAGCCCGTGCCCGGATGGGGCGGATGGTTTGGTTCCACAGCGCGGCATCCAGTTGACCCAGCTGCTGCTTGGCCTCGGCATACATCAATAGCACATCCGCGTAGCGAAACATAATGATGTTTAGACCCGACTGGAACACCTCGGTAGCTGTGCGATCATAATATTTACGCACATAATAGCCCGTAGGCGAAGCGTTGGCCGCGGGACCACTATATACATCCATGCGCTCTTGCTCGCTACCTCCCGTGCCGGGGCGTGTATAGATGGTATGCGTAGTGCCGTCAAAATTGGTCCATTGCGCGCCATGGTGCACCAGCGTAGCCGTTAAGCGCGGATCCCGATTGACGTAGGGATTGTTTTCATTGTAGCTGGCGTTGCCCTGAATCGAACTGCCGTTTAGCATCAAGTAGTTGTCGACCAAGCTCTGCAGGGGCGCATAGGCATTCAGTCGGGCACCGGCCGATAGTGGCGCGGCATCGTAGAGCTTGCCCCATGTTTTTAAAATGGGCAGCTGGGCATAGTCTAAAATAACCTCTTCATTATATTCGTTGGCCGCTTCGAAAAGACCGGTGTAGCTAGGGAAGAGCGCGTAGTTGCCGTAGCTGCCCTGCGCGCTGATCAAACTATCGCAGTAGTCGGCCGTTTTCTGCCAGTTGCTTTCATAGAGGTAGGCACGAGCCTGAAAAGCCATGGCTGCCCCTTTGGTGATGCGGCCACGATCGGCATTAGGCAGTTCATTGCGGCTAGGCAGCATACTGCTGATGGCCGAAAGTTCGGCATGGATAAAGGCCATCACCGTTGCTTTGGGCGTGCGGGCAATCTGTTCCGATTCTTCCAGGCTGATGTCTTCGGTAAAGAATGGTACATCGCCGTAGAAGTTGACCAGCCTAAAGTAGATCAAGGCCCGGATAAAGCGCATCTCTGCTATTTTTCGCTGTTTCCAGCTGTCGGTAGCATCCGGCACGCGGTCCACATTGGCCAAGAACACATGCACGGTCTTTAAGCCGCCATAGGCATCGCCCCACTCGGAAGCGAAGCGACCTAGCGTAGGCATGGGCATCCCATTTCGAATGGTGCGTTGATCTGTATTGGAGCGCCCTTCAAAGATATTATCGCTGAGGGCCTCGTCGTTGAACATCTTATCGGCCGAGTACATTTGATTGTAGGCCATATTGACCATCTGCTCGGCATTGGCGGCCGACTGCCAAAAGTTGGCATCGGTAAAGTCATCGGTGGGCAGTGGATCCATGGTATTGCAGGAATACAAGCTAGCCAACAAGAGACCGCCGCTATATAGAAAGTGAATAATTCGTTTCATTGTCATGCTATTAAAACTGTATATCTAAGCCCAAACCATAGTATTTCAAGGTGGGGTAGTTACGAGCGCTGTTGGCGCTACCGCTCATGTTGCCATCAAATTCAGACGATTCCGGATCGATCCAAGAGTTCATGCTGAGCGTGAGCAAATTTTGCGCATTGGCAAAGATGCGTGCCCGCTGAAGGTGTAGGCGATTGGCCCAGCCCTGCGGCAAGGAATAGCCCACCTGCAGGTTTTTGAGACGCGCGTAGCGCCCGTTGAACAGGTAGATATCCGACTCCATTTGGTAGTTATTGCTGGTGGAGGGTGACCCGGCCGCCGTGAGGCGAGGCCAAGCGGCATCGGTGTTGGTCGGTGTCCAATAGTCTAGCTGATGTTGGTAAATGGTAAAGGAATAGTTTTCGTGGAAAGGCTCTACCAGCTCGCCGCGCACCATCATATCGCGCTTGCCAACCCCTTGCCAAAACATGCTGAAATCGAAATTTTTGAACTTCAGGTCGTAGGTAAAGCCGAACGTAAGGCGCGGAAAAGCGTGGCCCAGCACAAAGCGATCTTTGGAGTCTATGACACCATCGTTGTTGCGGTCTATATAGCGCACATCGCCGGGCTGCAGATCGGAAGAGCTGGTGCCCACGGGTAGGGCAGCCGTTTCGATCTCCTGCATATTTTGGAAATAACCCTGCACCTTATAGCCGTAGTAAGCGTTGATTGGCAAGCCTTCGCGGATAATCTTGCGAATGCGATCGGATTCCGAGAACTGCTCTTTTCCTTCAAAATAAGTCACTTCGTTGTACGTGTCGCCAATATTTGCCGAGAAGTTATGCTGCGCTTCGCCGGTGCGTAGGTTGTAGGCTAGCACCAACTCCCAACCCTGGTTATTCATCCGGCCGATGTTTGCCTTGCTGAGCTGTGTGCCAAAGACGGCCGGTATGGTTGGCGTAATCAAAATATCGGTGGTGTGCTTGTGGAAATAATCGAAGCTGGCTGTTAGGCTGTTCTTTAAGAACGAAGCATCTAGCCCGATGTTGAAATTGTTGGTGCGTTCCCAACGCAGGTCTTCATTGCCATAAGTAAAGCCGGCACCGCTTACGGCTTCGTTGTTGAAGCCATAGCTATTGTTAAAAGGTTCATAGCGCGTTAGGAATTGATAAGGTGCCATGTCCTGATTGCCCAGCACCCCATAAGAGGCACGCAGTTTCAAATCGCCCACCCGCTCGCTGTAGGCTTGCATAAAGGATTCTTCGGAGACGCGCCAGCCGGCCGATACTGAAGGGAAGAAACCCCAACGATTGGGTGCGGAGAAACGGGATGAACCGTCATAGCGGAAAGTAGCTTCGAGAAAATAGCGTTGTGCGTAGGCATAGCTTAAGCGCCCGATGAGGGAGCTGATGCTGATCTCTTCGGTGCCTCCGAGGGAAGACCGGCTGGTCGGATCAAACTCCGTTCCCGTGGTGGGGGTGCCTAGAATAGGATCGGTGAAAAGGTATTTGATCTCGTTGATGCGGCGCGTATAGGATTCGTTGGTCGCGCCAAAGAGTCCCTTCACTTCATGGTCGCCAAAGGTCTTGTTGTAGTCTAAGAGCAATTGGTAGTTGAGCATGGTCGCCTTTTCGTTAAAATCCTCGGTGTTGCGGGTGGAGTTGACATTGACGGCTGGCCTTTCGGCATCGGCACTGGCATAGAGCGGCACCTGTATGCGCCGGATAAAGCGATGATCAGCATTGATATCGGCACCGAAAACCCCGCGGAGCTTCAGTCCGTCCATCAGCCGTACATCGAGGGCGATGTTGGCATTAAAAAAGTCGTTGTCGGTTTTGACGTAGCCCCCATCCCGCAGTTCGGCCAAGGGATTTTGATCGGTCAAGGCATTGTTGATCAGGTAGCGACCATTATCGGCCTGCATGCGGTAGTAATAATAGGGCGGTATGCGCGACGAGTTAATAATGGCATTACCAGCGGTGCTGCTCAAGCCATTGTTGCGTGCATAGGACAGGATGGTATTTAGCTTAAAGATGCCATACTCGGTAGACATATTGCTGCGCAAGTTGTAGCGCTTGATGCCATAATTGCTGTTGCCCACAAAATTACTGCGTTGATCCAAAAAGCCGCCTGAAAAGAGGTAGGTGGAACTTTCGCCACCGCCGGATACGGAAACATTATGGTTCTGTTGCAAGGCCGTTTGCATAATCTGGTCATAGTTCCACTGCTCTATCCCGCGGTTATTGTACAGATCTTGGATCTGATCGGGCGTAAACTCGGGGTTCTTGCCCACATTGGTCAGCGCGAGGTTTTTGAGGGTCGCATTTTGGTAGCCCTGCACCGGGGCGTACAAAATCTGCGGATCCTGCGCGCCTACCAAAGAAGAAAGGCTTACGCGGGGCCGTTGATTGCGCTTGCCACTTTTGGTGGTAACCAGCACCACCCCATTAGCCGAACGCGATCCATAGATAGCCGCCGTACCGGCATCTTTCAATACCGATACATTTTCGATATCCATGGGATTGAGCTTATTGAGCGCAGCCACATCCGTGATCAACCCGTCGATGACCACCAAAGGGCCATTGCTATTTAAGGTGGATATCCCGCGGATATTGATGTTCATGGTATTGCCGTTGGGGTCCATGCTGCGTTGCTGGATATTCAAGCTGGGCGAGGCGCCCTGCAAAGCCTGCATGGCATTGGCCACAGGCCTATTTTCGATGGCTTTGGCATTGATTTGATCGACAGCGCCCACCACCGAGCGGCGGGTCGTGGTGCCATAGCCCACCACAATAACCTCGTCTAGCGACTGATTATTGTCGGACATCGTGACGGTAATTTCTTCGCCATCCACGCGTCGCATCACATCCTGAAAGCCCAAGAAAGTGATGCGTAGGTTGTCGCCCAGTTTGGCATTCAGGCTAAAGGCACCGTTGTTGTCCGTCACTGCCGAGCTGGCCGTACCTACGACCAGCACCGTTGCTCCCTGTATGGGGCTGCCGCGCTCATCGACTACTTTTCCTCGCACCGACAGTTGTACCTCCATGTGGCGCGATAAAAAGCTGTCGATGCTCGCCTGTACAGGAAAATGCCCAAATAGCAAAGCTCCCGCAACAAGAAATAATTTCGACTTTTTGATCATAATGAAAAATGGTTTATATCGTGGCTTTCGCCTGTTAGCAAAACCGGGTTAGCTTATCTCCTAAACCGGTTTAACAAATGTAGATATAAAATTCACAATTCCTAGTAAAGCGTTTATTTTTTTAGGTAACATTCGCGTTAAGCGTATCCAATAGCCGCACCTGCTGGTGGAAGAAGAAGGGGAGAGGCCGGGAATAACCGAAAAAAACGGCGCCGAGGAATGGTAGATTTCCCTCGGCGCCGCTTGTTGCACAGGCCTGATGCCGCTAGATGGCTGCGATAAGCTTAGCCGGTGGCGTCTTTCATGCTTTCCAAGTCTTTGCCCTTGGTTTCGGGCAGGAGCAGGATGAAAACAAAGGATAGGACGACCATGAGGGTATAGAAAAGGAAGATATAGAAACCGCCCTGTTCATAGCCTTCTACCACCACGGGGAACAACCAAGAGATGATGGCAGCAAAGACCCAGTGGGTGGTGCTGCCCAGCGATGAGCCTTTGGCGCGCACCTCATTGGGGAATATCTCGGCCAAAAAGACCCAAATTACCGCACCCTGCGATAGGGCAAAGCAACCGATAAAACCGATGATGTAGTATAGCAAAAAGGAGGAATGCTCGCTCTTGAGACCGAAGGCGGTCAGTAGCAAGAAGATAAACATACCCACAGCACCGAATAGCAGGAGCTTCCTGCGCCCCACGCGATCGATGATACTCATGCCCAGCAAGGTGAAGAGCACATTGGTGCCGCCAATAAAAATCGGCTGCAGGTAGGCGAGTTGTGCTTCGAATCCTGCCATCTCGAAGATGCGTGGCGCATAGTAGAGGATGGCGTTGATGCCGGTCATCTGGTTAAAAAAAGCCAAGAGCACGGCAAAGACAATAGGCTTGCTATACCGCTTTTTCCATAGTGATGTCGTGTGTTGTTGAGTAGGTGTGGAGCTGTTGTCCGCCATGGCGGTAGGTTGTCCCAATCGCTCAAAAACAATATGGGCAGCCTCGCTGCCGCGGTGCAGGGCCAGCCAGCGAGGGCTTTCGGGCAGCAGGCGTAGCAGGGCATAGAAGAGCGCTGCAGGCAGCGCCATAATGCCTAGCATGTAGCGCCATGCGTTGTCGCCCAGACCAGCAAAAAGAAAGTTGGTGAGGTAGGCCACAAAAATGCCGGATACGATCATGATCTGGAACAGACCCGTAAGCTTGCCGCGATCTTTGGCCGGCGCGATCTCGGAAATATAGACCGGCCCCACCACCGAACTGACGCCCACGGCCAAGCCGCCCAAAAAGCGGAATAGCAAGAAAAGCGACCAAATGGGTGATAGCCCACAGCCGATGGCCGAGAAGAGGTAAAGAAGGGCAATGAGGGCCAGCACCGGCTTTCGCCCGTATTTCTCGGCGTAACCACCGGCTAACAAGGCGCCCAAGATGGTGCCGATGAGGGAGATCGATACTGTTAATCCATGCCAAAAGGCATCCAGCTGCCAAAGCTTTTGGATAATCTGTTCTGCGCCCGAGATCACGGCTGTTTCAAAGCCGAAAAGAAAGCCGCCCAAGGAGGCGATCAGCGCATATTTCCATACATTTTTCATTGTTTATAAGAGCTAGCAAGACCATAAAATAGATTCCATTCCTGAAAGGACGCCACGTAGCAGGGCATTTGCAGTGCCTTTTTAACAGCGGGTAAAAACCAAGGGTGCGCTTTGGCGATATTGCCGCCAAAAACGATCGCATCAGGCTCCAGGGGCAAGATATGCTGCCGAATGAAATCCTGCAGGGCGACCGTCAGGTAGTCAAAGGTAGCGCTACGCTCGACCTCCATTCCTTTGGCATCCAGTAGGGCTTTTACATGGGGCAGACTATGAGTCCCTTGGCATTGTAAAAATGCCAACATGCCGCGCGTTGATATGTAATCCTCAGCAATGCCATCGCGGAAAGGGGCAGATCCATAGTTTAGATCCTTAACCTCGCCGGCGGCATACAGGGCCGAGCCGAGCCCCGTGCCCAATGTTAACCCCACGACACGTTGTTCGTGAAGTTGATAGTGGTAGAGCTCTCCCCACAGGAAGGCCTCGGCATCGTTGATAAAACGAATGGCTTCTATAGGGACACCGTAGGATATGCTGAAGTGAGACTTTACATCCATGTGCAGCAGCGCTTGGTATTTGTGCATGCCATCCATGAGGCAGATGCCCTGTGCATAGTCGAACGGTCCGGGCATGGCAATGAGCAACGCTTCGATGACTTGCTGTTGCGCATCGAACACCTGCCGGATGACGGCATCCCATTGGGTCAATATGTGGGCGCGGCTTTCAGCACTATCGACATCGCCCTTGGCTTCTTTTAGTGCCGTGTAGCTGCCGTTTTTGGCCTGTAGAGCAGCTGCAGCGATGTGCGATCCGCCGATATCCAAGCATACGATGATCGATTCTTTCATAGGTTGTGGCGGCGTCCATAACGGGACATCTCATCGTGTAAAAAAACGTTAGTTAACATGATTTATAAAGGTTGAACAATAGCAAAACCGGTTTTGCTATTTGTAAATCTAGAAGATTTCGGGAGAATCTCCAAATATTTTATAAAGAACTTTCGCGGATCTGTATTTTGGATCGGATAATTTTCTCGGTAGGCGCCTTGTCTTTATCGTTCAGTTGCTCGATGAGCATCTGCACCACGGCCTTGGCGATCTTTTCGAGGGGCTGCCGTATGCAGGAGATCTGCGGGCGCATCAATTCCAGTAGTTCCAGGTCGTCGAAGGCGATTACCCCCAGCTGCTGTTGGCGTTCCAGTTTGCGTAGGGCTTTTAGTCCGGCTACGCACACATAGTTGGTGCTGAAAAACAGTGCGTCGATCTGTGGATTTTTCTTCAGCCATTTGCTGATAGCCTTGACAGGTTTTTCGTCTTTATCTGCGAAAGAGGTGTAGAGCAGCTGCTCTTTGCAGCGATTTTCCGCGAGCACATCTTGGTAGGCTCGCAACCGATCTTGCATTTGTGGTTGCTGCGAGGCGATGGTGACCATGCCGATATTCTGATAGCCTTGCTCCAACAGATGCTCCACGGCTTCCCGGCTGGCTTCGTAGTTGTCTGTACCCACATAGTTGGTCTGCAGATTGGGCATCTTGCGGTCAAATAGCACTAAGGGCATCTTGCTCTTCATGATACGTTCCACTTCAGTATCCAGTGCGTCGGTAGGTGCCAGGATAATGCCCTCCACCTGCTTGTCTAACATAGTTTGTACGATTTCCGCAGCCAGCTTGTTATCACCCAGTGTGCTGCTGTATAGCACTTGGTATTCATGCTTGCGCAGGTATTCTTCGATATGTAGCGCAATGGGTCCGAAAAAGGAGTCACCAATATTTTCTACGATCAACCCGATTGTGCGCGATTTTCCGGTAGCCAGACTCTTGGCCAGAGCATTGGGCTTGTACCCGATTTCTTCAATATAATCGCGGATGCGTTGTGCCGAAGCCTTGCTGATACGACCTTCCTCGGCCTTTCCATTGATTACCAATGAAACGGTAGATTTTGATACCTTCAGGTGTTTCGCTATTTCACTAATGGACATGCTGCTTTTTTCTTGCCAGCAAAATACGGTTTTTTTGTGATATCGGGATATGGTTAATGGTTGTCGATATGGCAAGTGCGTCGATTCGCACAGTGCACGGTCGCCATAGGTGCAAATGGGCGCTTGACCGGGGGGCGGAAGCTCGGGCACTCGAAACCAAAACGTTAGAAAATTTTTTTATCTTGCATGTACGCTATGCAATACAAAAAAATACTCGTGACCGGTGCGGCCGGCTTTATTGGTTTTCACGTCTGTAAGCTACTGCTGGAACAAGGGATAACGGTTGTCGGGCTCGATAGTGTGAACGATTACTATGATCCACAACTTAAATATGCACGTCTTGAAGCATTGGGCGTGGCTCAGCAGGATGCCGAAGAATGGAACAAGCAGGCGTCTTCGCGTGCAGATAAGGCCTTTGCTTTTGTACGGATGCGTATCGAAGACCGGGCGTTGCTGCCTGTATTTTTTGCATCGGAAAAGTTTGATGCCGTGATCCACTTGGCGGCACAAGCGGGCGTGAGGCACAGCCTGAAACACCCAGAGGCCTATGTCGATAGTAATATCGTTGGCTTTCTCAATATATTGGAATGTTGCCGGCAACAAGCGGTGCAGCACCTGCTGTATGCTTCGAGCTCTTCGGTATATGGTGAAAATGCCAAGGTGCCTTTTTCTGAGGAAGACTGCGTGGACTACCCCGTAAGTATTTATGCGGCAACCAAGAAGGCGAACGAACTGATGGCGCACAGTTACAGCCATCTTTTCCAGCTTCCGACAACGGGTTTGCGTTTTTTTACGGTGTATGGTCCTTGGGGGCGGCCGGATATGGCGCCTATGCTTTTTGCATCGGCGATCGATGAGGGCCGCGAAGTAAATCTTTTCAACAAGGGGGAGATGTCACGCGATTTTACCTACATCGATGATATCTGTCGAGGTATCCATTTAGCACTGCAGCATCCGAAAAAGGCGGCGAACCCTTACCAAATTCTAAATATCGGAAATGGAAAACCGGTGCAGCTACTTGATTTTGTTACTGCACTAGAAAGTGCGATGGGAAAGGTAGCACGAAAGAACATGCTCCCGATGCAGGTGGGCGAGGTGTCCCGTACTTGGGCCGATACCAGTAAGCTAAGTGCTTTGGGCTACGAAAGTAAAACGGATGTACAAAAAGGGGTGGAGGAGTTTGTGGCGTGGTATAAAAAGTACTGTACAAGGAAAGACAGCTAACGATTTTTTTGGTTAATCGATCGTGAAATAAATTGTAAAATAGGGGATTTTGTTTCTTTTTAAGTCGGGTTCGAGTTTTTCAATGCGGGGGAACAGGGACAGTGTTAGCGATTTATGTCTATTCGAAAGTATCGGAAGGCGTCGGTTTTTGGCGCCGTTTTTGATGGCTATGACGAATAAAAGGTTATTTTTATATTAAATAATCAATGATGTGCTGCTTTTTTAAGAAAAAAAACTAAAAATCCTTATATTAGGGGCATAAAAACATCAACCGTTGAAAAACTAAGTGAAGGTTGATAAGCGTAGAGACTCTTCAACTCTTATGAAAATGCTGCTTACAACTTTCGGATATTATTTAAATCTTGATTCAGAAAAACATGAAAATCGGAATTACTTTCTCCGCATTTGATCTCCTGCACGCAGGGCACATCAAAATGCTGGAAGATGCGAAGGAACAGTGTGATTTTTTGATCTGCGGCTTGCAGACAGACCCCACGTTGGATCGCCCAGAGAAAAACAAACCTACGCAGACCGTGGTGGAACGCTATATACAGCTCAAGGGCTGTAAGCATGTCGATCAGATCGTTCCCTATGCAACAGAACAGGATTTAGAAGATATCTTACGCTCTTTTAAAGTCGATGTTCGTATCTTGGGAGACGAATACAAGGAGAAGAACTTTACAGGGCGTCAATATTGCGAAGAAAAAGGTATAGAACTGTATTTCAACAGCCGTGACCATCGGTTTTCGAGTTCTGGACTGCGCCGTACAGTGGCCGAAAAAGAAAGGGAGAAAAACGGCAATGTGGTGGCTATTGCCGAAGGAACTCAAAAGAAGGCTAGGGGATAACGTGCAACATCGCCTCGTGCGAGTGCAGAGTATTCTTTATTATTAAATAATAGCGTTTGTTTAGTGAAGGACTTCGCCGCGAAGATTGCATGAGCGGTTTTGACCATGTTGCAGGATGGACGTTTAATGAGATTAACAAAAGAACCATGAGAATAGGAATTACATTTGGCGTTTTTGACCTGCTACATGCCGGACATATCATGATGCTGGAAGAAGCTAAGAGAAACTGCGACTACCTGATCGTTGGGCTTAATACGGATCCTTCAGAAGTGGATCCAACGAAGAACAAACCGACACAAACTGTCGTTGAACGTTATATTCAACTGGAAGGTTGTCATTATGTGGACGAGATTATTCCTTATGAAACCGAGCAAGATCTTGCTGATATGTTGCAGGCACTCCACGTACAGGTGCGCTTTATAGGGGAAGAATATCGCGATAAAGATTTCACAGGACGCAAGTATTGCGTGGAAGAAGGTATCGAGATCTATTACAACAAACGTACGCACCGATTCTCAAGCCATGGTTTACGGAAAGTAGTGGCCGACAAGGAAGCGGAAAAAGTGTTGAAGGGCTAGGTTGAGTAGTGACAAGGTGATGTGGTGACGAAGTGACAAGGTGACAAAATGATGTGATGGGTGATTGATGTCGTGCCGATATCAGCTTACCGGAAGCATGTATACATAGAATTAAAAATGAGCAATACAGTACACGTAATATTATCGGGCGGCGTGGGAAGTCGGCTATGGCCTTTATCCCGGAAGAGTAACCCGAAACAGTATCTGAATTTATTTAAGGAAGGTTCCTTATTTGGGATGACGGTGCTTCGCAACCGCAGTTTATGCAATAAGGTGATGGTGGTTGGCAACTGTGATAATTACCAGTTAAGCAAGGAGGTGCTTGATAGCCAAGGCGTGGAATATGTGGATATCGTGGAAGCGACACCACGAAACACGGCGGCAGCTATAGCCTTTGCGGCCTTCGCTGCGGCAGCTGACGATATTTTGGTGGTGACACCATCTGACCATGTCATTGTGGGCGAAGAGGATTATAACTCGGCCATACAAATGGGGATAGAGAAAGCGAAAGAAGGGTATATCATCACGTTTGGGATCAAGCCAACACGTCCTGAGACGGGGTATGGCTATATTGAATATGAAGGCGATAAGGTGCTTTCTTTCCGCGAGAAGCCAAATCACGATACGGCGGAAGACTTTATTGAACGCGGTAATTTTTTGTGGAACTCGGGAATGTTCTGCTTCCGTGCTGATACTTTTCTGACGGAACTGCAGCAATTTGAACCTAAGGTATATGCAACGGCACTGGCCGCCTGGCAACACCAAAAGGATGGTCGCTTGGATGAGACCTTGTCCAAGAAAATCCCTTCCATCAGCGTAGATTATGCCGTCATGGAACGCTCTAAGAAGATCCGTGTCGTGGCCACACAGTTTCAATGGTCTGACCTAGGCTCGTTCGAGTCTTTGTATGACTACCTGCGTTCGACGGGCTATATGGTTGACGAAAATGGGAACATGATCATCGGATCGGATATCTATACGGCTTTTGTAGGACTGAAAAATACGATTGTTGTCTACACCGATGATGCATTGCTGTTTGTCCAGAAGGAGAAATCGCAGGATGTGAAAAAAGTATACAATACACTGGAGAAGCATCAGTCGAAATTGATTGACTAATAGCTCAGATAGAAGCAGGGTGATGAGTTGACGAGTTTTTCTTCCTGTCATTAATCACCCTGTTGACGTATCACCACTTCACTAAATAACGATGTACAGTTTGCATAACGACCACCTACATGTAGAGATCGCTCCGGAAGGAGCGGAACTACGATCGCTATTTTCGAAGGCAGATGGTCGTGAATACATGTGGCAGCGTGATGCAGCCTATTGGCCTAAATCCTCTCCCTTATTGTTTCCCATCGTGGGAGAGCTCAAAAATGGGCAATACTTGTTTGAAGGAAAATGGTATAAGCTGCCCAGGCATGGCTTTGCGCGGGATCGTACCTTTGTCGTATTGGAGCAGAAACCGCAGGAGATTACATTCATGCTAAATGCTGATGCGGAATCGAAAGCGATGTATCCCTTTGATTTTCGACTACTGCTGCGTTATGTGCTGCAGGATCATACGCTTTCCTGCACCTACGAACTACAGAATAAAGACGGAAAGACCCTGTATTTTTCGCTGGGAGGGCACCCTGCCTTTCAGTTGGATCTCTCGAATGGGCAACATTTCTCTGATTATTACTTGGTTTTTGCAAAAGACCATGCACTCACGCGGTATTTTCTCAAAAAAGGATTGTTGGACACCCAAGCTGAATGGCAACCCTTGGAGGGTATACGACTACCTTTGCGTACGAACATGTTCGATAGGGATGCTTGGGTATTGAAGGATTTACGATCCAGTAATGTGCTACTGCAGAATAGACAAGGCGATTATCGGCTCGATTTCCAGTTTTCTGGCTTTCCCTATTTCGGACTGTGGGCGCCCAGTGGTGCTCCATTTATTTGCTTGGAGCCGTGGTGTGGCGTGAACGACACGCAGCAACATCAAGGAGATTTTGTGCAGAAGGAAGGGATTGTGGCGCTGGAGGGAAATGGGCGGTGGAAGCGGACTTGGTCGGTTACCGTGGGGCTATAAAAAAAGCTGCAGAAAGCTCTTTTTTATAAACGACCCATTAAAGCAAACCTAACTCATAACATTTTTTTATAAGATTTCCGCTTTTGGAACTGTTGGTTTTCTTGAGTAGGTTTTTGCGATGGACACGGACGGTGAGCTCGGAAATAAATAGGTGTTGACCAATTTGCTTACTGGAATAACCTTGTGCCAACAGGTGTAGTACGTCCATTTCTCGCTTTGATAACATAGGTATAGGATCTTTGTCCCTTTCAGAAAGATCGATCTGGCAATAGTCATTGCGCCCGTTGATACCACTGATCAAAACAATTTTATTATTGACGGCCGTGATATGTTGAATGTCTGTATGGATGTTTAGACTGAAGCTTACGCGACCTTCCTCGTCTTTGGACAAGTGCACGGCCTGATGATGGAAAAGATGGTAGCTGCCGTTGGCTACGCGCATGCGGAAGCAGTAGGCGCATTTCAGTTGAAGACTGTTTTCAAACCCTATGCTACGGAATTTTTCCAAGCTGACTTTTTCAGCAGCTAAAACGAAACTTAGATCGTCGGGGTGGATAAGGGAGGTAATATCCGCCAGCTGTGTCGGAAGGCATTTGAATGGGTGGAGTTTAAGTGCTGCCTTATCGACATCATGTAGGCTGTAGTCGACAACTTGGATAACATAGGTGTAGAAGTTGCCCGTGGCTACGACTTCACTGATATCGTGGCCAATATCGAAATCTGCCGGAAAATAAGGTCGGGTGGAAATAACTTCCGGATACGTGTTCCATAAATCAGTAAGCAAATGATCTTTTTTGCCCATGGGTTTATTGCTGGATGCGACACCGATTCGCTTGATTAGGTGCTGCCGTTAATAACTAATTTCTTGTATAAATCTAAAGAAAAATCAGCTTAATTTCTATAAGTTGTGATAAAAAACAGTTTCGTTATTTGATGTAAATGATGTGTTGACAAGATGTATGGATTTTTGTTGTGATAGCATTTTGATTTTAGAATACCAAATAAGTGACAAGCATAGATAAACCATTCGACTATAAATAGAGGATGATGGATGAGATTTTTTTCAGGTGGTTAAGGCATTTGGAAGTTAACGTTCGATGGCCAATGGGGAAATGAAGATTTTGCGGAAGTGCTATTCATTTTTGTTTTCTAAAAACACTTCAGCCACTTTGTTGCCATATTTACAACGTTTTAGCTCGGCTGCTAAAAGGTTTTAAAATTGTAACAAATTTTTTATCCAACTATTTTCGTTGTAAAAATTATTCCGTTACTTAGCGCAGTATTAAAAAAGCAACCGATTGCATTCTTTAGCGATGTCAATTTATGCAACCTGTTGCAAACGAACACATAAACACGTATTATTCTAAATTTTTACAAACACACACTATGTGGAAAGCTGACAAACTTAAATTGAAAGCGAGCAGAGCTTGGGTTATTCCTTTGGCTTTGGTCGCGGCAAGTTATGGTCAAGTACACGCAAATTCGGCGTTATATCGCGAAGCGGATGCCACTGTACAGAACCAACAAACTATCCGGGGGACAATTATCGATGCAACAACAAAGCAACCTATTGTTGGTGTAACGGTAGGAGTGAAAGGAACAAGCGGCGGCACACAAACGGATGTGGATGGTCGTTTCTCGCTACAGGCGAGCAAGGGCCAGGTGCTGGTGGTTAGCTTCATTGGCTACCAAGGGCAAGAAATTACTGTAGGTGACAACACCACATTGACCATTTCCTTGGTGAACGCGGAAAATCAATTGGAAGATGTTGTGGTAACTGCACTTGGTATCAAAAGAGAGAAAAAGTCATTGGGTTACGCAACAACAACGGTGAAGGGCGATGAGTTTACTACAGCTCGTGATCCTAACCTTGGTAACGCACTATCTGGTAAGGTCGCAGGTGTTAGTGTTGCAGGAAACTCAACCGGTGTAGGCGGTAGTAGCCGCGTAGTTATCCGTGGTGCTGCGTCCATGACAGGAAATAACCAACCTCTTTATGTGGTTGACGGTATTCCATTGAACAACCAGAACCAAGGTTCCGCAGGTCAATATGGAGGTATGGATATGGGCGATGGTATGAATGCCATCAACGCTGATGATATCGAAAGCATTCAAGTGTTAAAAGGTGCAGCGGCGTCCGCACTGTATGGTTTCCGTGGTGGTAACGGTGTTATTATGATCACCACGAAATCAGGAAAGGGGCAACAGGGTTTAGGTATTGAAGTGAATAACAACTTTACCGTAAACAGCATTTACGATTACCGTGATTTCCAAACAACGTATGGGCAGGGTAGTCAAGGTATCAAGCCAACTTCTGCGAGTGGTGCATTCCAGACCTATAACAAAAGTTGGGGCGCACGTCTTGATGGCAGCCAGGCGGTAAACAGGTTGGGTCAAGAATACGCTTACTCATATGTAGATAATTGGGATAATTTTTACCGTAATGGACTGACTAATCAAACTTCGGTTGCAATCAGCGGAAGTGACGAGAAGTCGACATACCGTTTAGGCCTTAATAATATCCATGAAGGTGCTATTCTGCCTAATTCAAACTCCAACCAGCGTGGGGCGAACTTAAATACGACGTATAAAATTACGCCAAAAGTGACGTTGGGCATGAACTTGAACTACATGTTCGAGTTTGTAAAGAACCGTCCAAATCTTTCCGATGGAAATGGTAATACCAATGCGACATTACTTTATTTAGCTAATGGCTACGATGTTACTTGGTTGAAAGCAGCTACCGAAGCAAATGGCAATGAGTTGCGTCCTGGTGAAAGTGTTTACTTCAACAACCCTTATTTCCTACAGTACAATAAATCGAACAATTCGACGAGAAAAAGACTAACGGGTGGTTTCAACTTACGTTATGATATCACCGACTGGTTATATGTACAGGGGGCTGCAACGCGCGATGGATTTAACCTTGCCTTCAAACAGATCCAGCCTAAAGGTGCGGCAGCAGATCCAAATGGTTTCATCAATGAGTACAATCGTGAATTTGAAGAAACCAATTTTAACTATTTGATCGGTGCCAAAAAGAATGTCGGTGACTTCTCTATCTCGGCAACCGTCGGTGGAAATGCGTTGAAATCCAAAGAGGAAACATGGGGTACAGATGGAGGAATTCGTCCATTCATCGTTGATGGAGTTTACAACACTGGGAACGTGGCGGCAGGAACACGTACATTTAAGAAGATGTATTCCGAATACCAAGTGAAATCTGTCTATGGTACGGCTGACTTCGGTTTCCGCGACTATCTATTCTTAAACTTGTCGGCTCGTAATGATTGGTATTCTACCCTTGACCCAGAAAATAACGGTTATCTGTATCCTGCAGCAAGTTTGAGTTACGTCTTTTCGGACCACCTGAATCTGCCGGATTGGATCAACATGGGTAAGTTCCGTTTGTCTAGAGCAGCCGCTTCTAACGGTACTAAACCATACCAGCGCTTGCTGACTTATAGAACATTGGCCTATGAACTTTCTGAGCAGCCCGTAGGTACGATCAATAATGAAACGGTTCCAAATGAAGATTTGAAGCCAGTACGTATCGCGGAATGGGAAGCTGGTTTGAACCTCGAGTTCTTCAATAACCGTTTGGGATTGGATCTTGCGGTATACCAAAAGGAAACTAGTGACGATATCGTTGAAGTGACGACCAGTACGGGGTCAGGATACGGAAAAGCTATAAAGAATATCGGTGAGTTGAGAAATCGTGGTATTGAGGCATTGATCTACGGTGATATCATCAGAAAGGAAAATTTCAAATGGAGAGGATCTGTTAACTTTGGCTTTAACGATAGTGAGGTGCTTAATCTTGGTGGCCAGAACAATTTGATCTTCGAAGGAGGACAGTCCAATGGTGGAAATGCGTCCATCCAAAATATTATTGGTTTGTCGTACGGACAGATCGTTGGGTACAAGTTCAAGACCGATGAGAATGGTAACAGAATATTTAAAGACGGTTTGCCAGTACGTTCAGATAAAGTAGAGGTTTTGGGTAATGGTGTTTACCGCTTTACAGGAGGTTTCCGTAATGATTTTAACTACAAGAATTTCAATTTAGGACTATTGTTGGATGTGAAACTTGGTGCCAAAGTATATTCTGGTACAAACTACAATCTTTACAGCGCTGGATTGCACCAAGCAACCATGGAAGGTCGTGAAGGTGGTGTTATTGGCCTTGGTGTAACTGAAACAGGTGAAGCAAATACTGTTTCTGTCGATGCACAAACCTATTATCAAAGTGTAGTAAATAATAATATTACCGAACAGTTCGTATATGATGCAAGCTTCGTGAAGCTTCGTGAGGTTTCTTTTGGTTATACGCTACCATCATCTATGCTGAGCCGATTGCCATTCAAAGGCGCAACATTCTCTTTAGTCGGACGTAACCTATGGACTATCCATAAGAATATTCCAAATATCGATCCGGAATCAGCATACAATAACGGTAATGCGCAAGGGCTAGAATTGAATGGTAATCCATTTACCCGCAATGTCGGTTTCAACTTAAACCTTAAATTCTAATAGTAGAAACGATATTAAAACGGTAATTAAAAATGAAAACAATGAAAAGGAAAATTATATATATCCTCGCTGCCTGTGGCTTGAGCTTCACCGCTTGTAGCGACTTTGGTGATGTGAACGTCGACATCGAAGCTATTGATGCCGATCGCATGGATTTTAAATTGATGTTCACCAACGTACAGCAATATGCGTACGGGACGGAATACGAGGCTTGGCGTAATGGTCTTATCTACATCAGTACAATGCTTCAACATACTTCCGCTGTACAGAGCTACTGGGCAGGTGATAAATACACATACAATGCAGACTATAATGCAGCATTTTGGGATCGTATGTATCCCAACGGTGTTCGTGACGTAGTTGATCTGTTAAAAAATTGGGAAGGAAAAGAAGAGTTTAAAACGGAATATCAGATGGCGCGCATCTTGAAGGTCGTCCTTTTTCACCGCATGACCGACCTTTATGGTGATGTACCGTACTCCGAAGCAGGAAAAGGCGTACATGACAAGAATGGTTACCCGAAATATGATACGCAACAAGCCATCTATTTAGATATGCTGAACGAACTGGACGAAGCTGCAACGGAGCTTCAGGGGGCTACCTCAACGATCGGCGATGCGGATATCATTTATAAGGGTGATGTCGTACTTTGGCAAAAATTTGCGTATTCGCTTATGCTACGTTTAGGTATGCGTTTATCCAAGGTTGATCAAGCCGCTGCTAGAACATGGGTTAATACCGCTGTTTCAGGTGGTTTGTTCGCATCCAATAGTGAGAGTGCGCTAGTTCGTCACGTTGGTGGTGTTACGGCAAACAACAGCGCGGAACCTTTTGGTAAGATCTATGTCCATGAGGACCCTAATGCTTACCGGATGAGTAAGTTCTTCATCGATATGTTACGTAACACAAAGGATCCAAGGTTGTCTCTTTTGGCAACGGTAGTAAAGGATCCTACGATCAAAGTTGACGCACAAGGATTCTCTAGAGGAGATACGACCGCTGCGAAGCAATTAGGGATGCCTAATGGTTATGATCAGTTAGGTGGTGCTACGGATATAAAGAAATCTCCTGGTTATCCTGACCCTGAGGGCTTGACCAAGGATTCATTGAACTTTTATTCTGTAGCAAATCGTTACACGTATGGACGTGTCGATGCGCCGACGTTCTTAGTTACTTACGCGGAAAATCAGTTTTTACTTGCTGAAGCTGCTCACCGTGGGTGGATCACCGGCTCTGCTAAAAGTTACTATGATGCAGGTGTAACTGCAGCTATGAAGCAATTTGGACAGTTCGATAATACTGGTGCTGGAAGTTTAGCTGTCAGTGACGAAGCTATCCAAGCTTATTTGGCAGCAAATCCGTTCAACGAGTCAACGGCGCTACAACAGATCAATACACAGTATTATATCAATACGTTTTCCGATGAGTACGAATCGTTTGCAAACTGGAGACGTTCTGGCTTCCCTGTACTTACACCGATACGATACATTGGTAATGTTACAAATGGTACAATCCCAAGACGTTTTACCTATCCAGTGGCTGAATCTACTGTAAACACAGCGAATTATCAAGAAGCGGTAGGTCGTTTGAATAACGGTGACGTTATGACTTCTCGTGTTTGGTGGGATGCTGCGAACTAGTGATAAATATTCTTATAGGGACCTACAGCGTTAGGTCCTCTATTAAAGAAAATCGGACTTCCTTTTAGGAAGTCCGATTTTTTTGTACTTCTATAAAATATCAGAAATAAGGCGGTTACTTTATTTCCCACTTATTGGTATAGAAACCAGCATCGATCACTCCCGACGCACCATCTGTCAGCATACTACTGTTGAAAAACATGTAATCTGGAAATCCACTGGCACCGGCAAAGTACTGGTTGGCTCCCGCCGCACGCATGCCGGTTATCCCTGTGCCGGTAATGACACCTACAGACAAGGTTTCATCATCCGACCGCTTCCATTGGAAATAACCACCGATATCATCTCCGCTGTTGACCCGGCTTCCGACGCTCAGAAGTCCTTTTTCGATGCGGATTGGGCAATCCTGCAATAGCTTATTCCATACGCTGTTGCTGTTTGCGTTGCCGATAAGGATGATGTTGCGATGGCCATGTTTTTTCATGTCGAACTCTTTGTCGCTGATGATGTCGAAGGCACCATTTCCTCGATAATACCAGGACTCCGCGTCGTAACGGGATTTTTCCAGTGCCCAAGCATTTTCTTCAGCACTACCACTTGTACCATAAACATAGAGCATACCCTTGTTGAAGGCTTCTTTAAATGTGCCGTTACGGTGAGGTCCCTTATGCGCTTTGTTGGGAGGATCTGCAAACTGCCATCCGTTGTCGTTCTTGGTCAGGAAAAGGGTTTTAATAGCTCGACTACTGTTGGCATAACTCAGCTTGTTTAAGCTGTCAAGCTGTATATGTATAGGCTTGTCGCTAGGAAAAGCTTTAATATCTAAGGCCAAGGTGCTGATATTGTCCGTCGTTCCACGGATTTGTCCTTGCGCGATATCGCGCGAAATCTGTAGGTGCGAGTAGGCTAGCGGAATGACTTGCTGATAGATGGTTGCCCAGTAGTAGCTGGCTGAAATCCCTGGGTTGGCGGTTTTGAAATCTATATCGTGTACATCGCTATCCGCTTTGCGCCCATGCCATTTAAAATAGTCAAAGAGAGGTTTCCAATCTACACTTTCATTGCTGTACCAATGTGAACCGCCAGGGTATTCGTAGTAGCTGAAGTCGGGGTGGAACGCACTTAGCACCCCTCGCATCTGCCGGGCATAGTCTACAGATACGGTACGGTCTGCATCGCCATGGAGCACGTACACGCCTAGATTTTTATAGTTGCTGGCGTAGGCAATGACATCACTTTGATTACTGCTACGGAGCAGTGTTTTTTCCAATTCGGTGCTGGCGGTGGTTGGGACGAGTCCGTCGGCAGATCCATAGCCTTTGAGCGTAGGATATCCCGCACAGGGAGCAATGGCGGCCCATTTGTCGGGGTAGGTAGCGCCTAGAAACCAGGTGCCATGGCCGCCCATAGAATGCCCGGTAAGGTAGATCTTTTGACTGTCGGGTTGTAGGCTTTGCTTAGCCAATTGTAGTACTTCGAGGGCATCAAACCTTCCCCAGTCCTCCCAATTGAATCCACGCGGACGGCGGTTTGTCGGAGCGATAAGAGTGCCCCAATCTTTGGCGGAGTAGGCTTGAGCTTGTCCCAATGCTTCGACCCCAGCGCCATGCACGGAGAAGAAAAGTGCTTGACCTGGTTTTTCTCCACCCTTGGCAGGATTGACCGCGTAATATTGAAGGCTATTGTCGATTGCGCTGACAAAGGTGACGCGATAGGGTACATCAGGTGCTACACTGCGGAGGTTGATATTACTTTTATCTAAAGTTTTGTTGCCTTGGGTCAATTGCAGCTGCGCTATAACCTCGCCGATTTGATGAACAGCTTGCGCATCTATGGTAACGGCAACCTTGCGGATGGACTTGGCTGGGATATGGGGCAACTTGCTCTTTACCTTTTTTCCTGCTGTAGTGCTTTCTATAGATAGTCCTTCTAGGACTTTGTTGCTATTGTTGATCAAGACGATGCCGAGCTGGAGCGCACTATTGTCCCGTCCCTCAACAATATCGGGAAGTGTTAGGTCTTCATTTGCAAATTGCACTTCTTTTTTCGGGAAATGTAGCTCGGCGGAGATCTGGGCACCGCGCACATAGAAGTCGTTACGTCCTTTTTTAAGCTGTATGGGTAGCTGTAGCCAGCCCATGCGGTATGGGTCGCCGGCATGCAGCTCGCCATTGACGAGCACGGCGCTGTTGCCTTTGATATGGAGGACGGCTGGCTTTGCTTTGTCGGTCGTGTAGCTTAAATAGAGGTAGCTCGAGCGTGGGCCACGATATTGCTGTTGACGTAGTACGGCAGGCTGTTGGCCTTCTGCGGCAATTCTGCCCGGGCCGGGGGGATTGGCGGGCGAACTGAGGTTGCCTGCAGTGCTACGCTGTGGTCGGAAAAATCCGGATGTGTCGGCGGATATAGGCTTCCATGTCGTTCCATTTGCGTTAGCGGTCCAAGGCATGTTTGCCTTGGGTATTTGGTAGTCTTTGCTGTAGAAGGCCCAGAGGAATTCGTCGGTATAAATGGCTTCCCTTCCATAGTTGTAAGGCACTTCTAGATAGAGGCCTTCTTGGAAATGATAGCTCTCCTGAGCGGATAAGAAGGTCGGTGTTGCGTAGGCGTAAAGAAGCAATAAAATGCGAAGGAATGGTTTCATCGTGGATGTAAGATTTCGTGGAGTATAAATATGGGTAAAATTTAAAGAAAAGCAGCAACCTCGGTTAGGAGATTGCTGCTGAAAGAAGAGGTGTTATTTGATATCCCGGCATACGATTTTTTTGAGACTTATGAACCTGTTATCGGCCGTTAGGAATTACGTAAACCTGCTCAGTTCTGGTATTTGAAAATATGAGATAGGTACCTACTACAAAGGCGGTTGTACATACGATCATAGGCATAGGGTTATAAATCAAAGTATAATACCAAGTTTCAGCTGTGCTAAATGTGCTCCAGCTTGCCACCCGATCTTCAAATTCGACATAGTTAGCAAATAACCAATAGCCTGCAATGCCGATGGACAATACAAGCAATTGCTTACTGTCGGGAACCTGCATGTATTGGAGTATGAGGGAAATGGCGCTGAGTATGATTGCAGGAATGATGCAGCTTACCTCGATATAGGAGAGCGGTGAAGTACTCATGTTGGAAGACGAGATACCATCGGGCGAGAACCAAAGGATTTGTATGGCGGTTGTTAATATGATTAGGAGGTTGATATAGATAATTCGTTTCAGCATAATGCGTTTATATTGTTGTTACGAAACGGAAGATCTTGAGATCTCCAGCGTCGGGTCATGTTTTAATTTTTCAAAAGCAGCAGACTAAAAATCGGTATTATTTCTGATAAATAAGATGACGGCAATAAATAATTGTGCATAAATTTTGTATTCTGCTGATTCTGATTAAAAAAATGCCTAGCGGATCTTATTCCGTTAGGCATTTTGATATTATGTTGATGATTTCTCTAGTGTTATGGAAATCGATGTCAATCGCTATGATGGTGGCGATGGCTTTAGAAATTGTAAGCTACGGTACCCAAAATATTGCGTGGCGTCTGTGGGTTTACCGTAGACCAGCCCCTGTAATAGCGTTTGTTTGTGAGGTTGTTTCCTTTCACGGCAAAATCGAATCGGTGGTAGGTATACGAGATGCTTGCATTCAAAAGGGTATAAGCAGGAACGGTAAAGGTGCCGGTAGTACGGGTGTTGGTGATCAGATTTTCACTGGCATAATTTACGCCAATACCAAATCCGAGTCCGCGTAATGTTTGCTGCTGTAAGCGGTAGTTGATCCAAGTATTGAATAGGTGTTTGGGACCGGCTTCGGTTGGACGTAGATTATTGACATCTTCGGAAGCTTTGATGGTTTTACTGCTATTTCGACTGTAGCTCATCATGAGATTAAGGCCATCTATCGGTGCTGCCGTTAGGTCAAACTCGACCCCTCTACTTAAGCGGGATCCGTCTTGGACAGTAATATTGTATACTTGTCCGTCCCGCTCGATACTCTCACCGCGGGTCATGTTGCTGACTTCAATATTGTAGAAGCTTGCTGTTAAGCCAACGCGATTGTTTAACATATTAAGTTTCACACCCGCTTCCCATTGATTCGCTTGTTGAGGCTTAAAGTCGCCCGAGATGTCTGGGAGAGGTTGCACCACGGGAGCGACATTCCTAAACCCATTCTGGTAGTTGGCGAAAAGGGAAACCTGATCTTTTATTGGTTGATAGACCAAGCCCACACGAGGGGAGAAAGCCAGTTGGTTAAATGTTCCAGTGGTCGTGTCGCGATCGAAATTATAGGTTCCTCTGTTGTCAAAGTAATCCATGCGTAGACCCAGCATGACATGAAGCTTCGGCGTGACGTCAAGCACATTGGATATGTAGGCTCCATATGCCCGTGTAAGGCTTCGATTATTGGTCTCCGGGTTACTTGATCGCCCTATGACGTTATCTATGCTGTCCGAGTTGAATTTATAGTAATCGGGATCATCATAAGAGGTGTTGATCTGATCAATCTGAACGTATGGCGAGTTATGGGTTTCAGCCTTTTGGGAAAGGAAGTCTACGCCTAAGAGTAGACGATTGCGCATCGAGCCAATATGAAAGTCGCCAACAAAGTTTTGCTGTGCGTTAACGGTTTGCGCTGCATAATTCTGCTTGCCAGCCATACGATTGATCAATGTATCGCTTGCTCCCAAGTACATGACGTATTGAAAATAACCATCTGCTTTACGGTTGTTGTATACAAGGGTACTGTTCGAAGTCCATTTGTCGTTGATACGGTAAGTCACATTTCCACGAAGATTCGTAGTGGGATTGCGGAAATTGACGTCGTTGGTCGTGTAAGATTTATCGAAGTCAAACTGTAGTTCTTCTGGGGTACGTGCCTGTAATTGCCGCGATCGGTTCAAGAAGACCATGAGCGGATTTGTACCCTTGCTTTGGTATATTTCGGCATCCAATTGGATATCCAATTTTTCGTTGGGCTTGTACAATAGTGATGGCGCTATGAAAAGCGATTGTTTAAAGCCTGCATCTTGGAAGGAGCCATTGTGTGTTAGCGCGGTATTTATACGTCCCAATAGTTTCTTGTTGGCACTTAGTGGTCCATAAACATCCGCGGTAAGACGATGCTCATCATAACTGCCTCCGATATAGTTAATGCGGCCACCCAAAGTATCCAAGGGCTTTTTAGTAACATTGTTGATTAATCCGCCAAAGCCGATGGCTGCGCCACCATACAGAGAGCCTGATGGTCCTTTGATCACCTCGATAGTTTCTAGATTTGCGGGGTCAGGGCTCGTGCTTGCGATACTAACGACGCCATTTACCATAGCAGCTTGTGTAGAGAATCCGCGTAAGGTATAGTAGGAAACACCATCGCCAGGACGCCCCGTAGACGACCATAGCCTATCGATACCGGATACATTAGCTAAAGCATCGTCGAAATTGGTGTTTACTTGGCTTTGTAGCAACTCTTTTGTAATGACGGCATAGGATTGCGGATTTTCTAGGTTCTTCAACGGCATCTTCGCTACGTAAGGGCTACTCTTTCTGCTGTATTTGTTAGCAACACCGTTTATAACGATCTCTTCTAAGGCAGCGCGATCTGTTGTAAGATGGATGTTTGCTACTTCGACTTTTTTACGGTCAACTTCGATTTGGCGACTTTGAGATTGTAGACCTACGGAAGAAATAATGAGTGTTTGCGTTACGAAGGGAACATTTTTGAATGTGTACACGCCTCTGCTGTTGGTAAATGCGGTCGCTGGATGCGGACTTAACTTTACAGTGATACCTTCTGCTGGCAGACCATCGGATGTCAATACTTTTCCGGTAACTTCAGCCTGTTGCTGCGCCAAAAGTAGTTGGGGAACCATGTAACAGAGTATAAGGATGATCTTTCTCATAGCGGGCATTCTTTTCTTAGTTTTATTTGGACTTATTTTAAATAATGCAAATGTAGAGTTCTTGAGCAGAAAATCAAAGAGAAAGAAAAAATAACTGTTAATGATGTTGTAGCCTGTAGTAGATGGATACGCCGAGTAACATTGGCATTTTTTTGAATGAAATCTAATGGACCAGGGATGGAACACGAAATATAAGGCAGATTTCTGTAATGATGAGGCAGACGGGTTAGCCACTTTTTGCTTGGCCGCACGATTTTTAGGTAAAGTGTACCTTATGTGTGCGCTAAGGCGCAGCGGAAGCAAGTTGCCTTTCCAAAACTTTTGAAAAGGCAAGAGGTGCTGTCTAGCGTATGTATTTCTGCTTCTTCCCTAATAGAAAGCCGTAACCCACTCCAACAAAAAGATTTCTACCGATACGATTGCTGCTGTAGCTCATGTGTTCAACTTCTGTATTGTTTATTTGTTTTAGGATACTTGCCTCGGAATGCTGTAAAGGCTGCTGGTATTTTGTCTGTAGGCAAAAAAAGCTTTTGGGCGAAACAAAGTAATCGCCTGAAAGGCCCGCGGTAGCTATCGCAAAGGAAGCATCCTGTTTGTAGCTGATGTGTATAGTTTGACCCTCGCCATTGCTACGCGTACGGCTGCTTCTTCTCTGTGCTGCGTAATTGGCACGGCCGATGCCCAAGCTAGGATGCAGGCTCCAGCGACGACCTTCAATGCGGTACAACAAGCCCGCATCTACTGCTGGTTTGACCGAGCTTATTGGTTTGAACGTCTCTGCGAAAATGTCTTCCAGTAGCTGACCAACTACTCCCGTGTTGTACAGCGCTGTTTGTTTTTCGTCGTAAAAGTCAACCCTTAAGTTTGCGTAGGCGCCAAATTTTTGCGAAAACAGGTAGCTGGCTTTAAATTGGAAGGAGGGTACGGTTGTCGGTCGGCTGCTCAATAGTCCAGCGTTTTCAGCCTGTGCAGATGGAGGAAAGTCGATGTTAGGACCAACGTTGAAATCAAATTTGAAATACCGGTTAGCACCGGACGTAAAGTTGCCTTCTTGGGCAAGTAGGATGTTGGGTAGGGTGAAGAGACCTAGCATCATTAATGTGTAAAGGTACTGCATAACTGCTGTTTTTGATATAAAAAAATATGAATGATATTAAACATAATTTATCAGGGAATAGACACGATCATTGAATCGCCAATTTGTAGCGTGAAAATCCCATTAATTTATGTCAACTGTTTTCCCTATTCTGCATGCTTTCAACCGAAAGACAGTGAACAGGAACTAGGCAAATTTTGTTCCTCGCTCAGCAAGTAAGGAATAGTCATGTAACATGATTTGATATATCCATATAACGGGATGTGTTTATATTTGCGACAGTCTTTGTGAAATAAATCAACATGTGTGTAGTAGATTATTTTCTATACGGATTCAAGCCGCTCGATAAAGTATTCGATAGAAATAATTAAGTGTTTATTTGACATTTAATTGCAATGCCTTATATTTGTTTTGACGCTATACAAAAAAACACCTATTTCATTGATGGATAATCTTGCAAAACTCTGTATTTACCTTTTTATCTGCCTGCTTTTTGTGGGAAGGACGGCTGCACAAAACAAGTTGTCTAAACTAACGGATGAGACATTCATCGCACAGCGTGCGGATCCGTATATCACGCAAGGCAAAGATGGAACTTACTATTTTATAGCTACGGTACCGGAATATGACCGTATCGAAATTCGGAAGTCAAAAAGCTTGAAGGGATTGAGAAATGCTGAAGCCGTCGTGATTTGGCGCAAGCATGATCAAGGGGCAATGGGCAATCATATTTGGGCGCCTGAGCTACACGAAATTGATGGAAAGTGGTATATCTATTTTGCAGCGGGTTCGGTGGAGCGGAAGTGGGACATACGAAAGTATGTGCTCTCGAACAGTTCCGCCGATCCAACGGAAGGTGTTTGGAAGGAAGAAGGTGAACTGCAAAGCAATAGGAACGAGTTTTCCCTCGATGCAACGACCTTTGCGCATGCAGGAGACCGCTACATGGTTTGGGTAGATCGTGCGTCGGATAAAGTGGCTAACACGGGCTTATACATTGCGAAAATGCGTAGTCCGACAGATCTTGATGACAAACAGGTGGTTATTAGCCAGCCTACTTATGCGTGGGAAATCGAAGGACATCGGGTGAACGAAGGTCCCGCAGTGTTGATCCGCAACGGAAAAATCTTTCTGACTTTCTCCGCAAGTGCGACAGATGCAAACTACTGTATGGGATTATTGTGGGCCGATGCGAAAGCCGACTTGTTGGATCCTGTATCTTGGCATAAGCTGGACAAGCCGGTTTTCTTTAGTAACGAGGCGCTGAAACGATTCGGTCCTGGACACAACAGCTTTACCAGGGACGAGAATGGTCGCGATATTATGGTGTACCATGCCCGCGATTATAAAGATATTGATGGTGAACCTTTGTATGATCCAAATAGGCACACGCGCATACGTGTTTTGAAATGGACGAAGGATGGCATGCCTGACTTTGGCCAGGAATTTTCAGATGTCGATTTTTCAAAAAAGAAATAATGCTAGAGGATTCAGCGACTCAACAACCACATCAACAATATTGAAGACCGTTAACATGATCAAAAACACTATACTCCCACTTTTCTGCTTTATTTTCATGCAGTTCGCTGGCCCAGTAGCATATGCCCAGCAGGCGGACTTTGCGCATTACCTTTTTGTGTATTTCTCCGGCAACAGTCCCGATGGGGAGCAGGTACGTTATGCTGTCAGTGACGATGGCGTAAATTATCGTGTATTGAACAATGGAAGACCAGTTATAGGTTCTGATAGTATTGCTTTGAAAAAGGGAATACGTGATCCGCACATCTTGCGGGCTACAGATGGGGAGACATTTTATATGGTATTGACTGACATGCGATCTAGCGAAGGCTGGCAGAGCAATGATGGGTTGCTGTTAATGAAAAGTAAGGACCTGATCCATTGGGAATATACTGCCATCGACTTTCCAACGCGTTTTCCCAAGCTGAGAGGCTTTGATCGGGAAAATCTACATGCGGTATGGGCACCACAAACAATTTGGGATGCGAAAAAGAAGCGGTATCTTATTTACTATACCGTAGGTCGGCACGATTGGGAATATGCTGTGGGCGACCGTTACCAACCGTATTTTAAGATCTACTATTCCTATGCGAATAAAGAATTTACAGACATCTCCGAACCAAAGCTTTTATTTGATTTCGGCACGGCAGCGATAGATGCGGACATCGTGCATGATAAACAGCATGATCAATTTGTCCTGTTTTTCAAGGACGAAGGACTTTCTACGATGAATAAAGGTTTAAAGACTCGAAATGGTATTCTGCGCGCAACTTCGTCCAAATTGACAGGTCCCTATACCACAGAATATAGGCATTTACATAAGACGAATGCAATTGTAGAAGGGTCGAGCGTATTTAAGCTTATCAATTCAAACAAATATATATTGATGTACGATTGTTACGCCGATGGATACTATCAGTTTTGTATCAGTGAAGATCTTTCGAATTTCGAATGGCTCAAGAATACCGATACGAAGGGTAATTTTACACCAAGACATGGATCGGTGATGCCAATAACAACGGTCGAACTGAAGCGGCTCACAGAAGCCTTCGATCAATAATTTGTCGTTGCAATCCGATTCTTACGGTTTGTTATTCGTGCGTATTTTACTGTTTTCTGTTGCGGTGATAAAGAAATACCTGTCGTTTAGACGCCAAACCCTCTTGATTGGTTTTCCGGGAAGCAACGCGATCCAATTCTTTCCCTACGTATTTTTTCAACAACTCGTACAAACGTCCGGATTCCAGCTGTAGGTCATATTCATTATTAAAATCCGGGATCATTTGAGCGATGGATTTACCTTCTGCAAAATAGTCGGTTTGTTTAACGACGTAAGCAACCGCTTCGCGTTCCCTTTTAGCTCCCGTGCTTTTGGGCTTGGCAATGAATGCATCTTTTTCTTCTTTAAAATATCCTTTTCTTTTATGGAAGAACTGTTGCCTATATTCATCCAATAAAGCTCTTCCTTTTTCAGAAAACTCTACAGGACGGTGGAAGTCGAAAAACTGTGTGAGCGAGATCGAAAACGGCGCGCATAGCTTATCCACAATCTCTACGGATATTGGGAGTGTTCTGCTGTGGTAGCTCCTGATTGCCTTCTCACCTACTCCGGTCAAATTCGCCAAGCCAATCAATGTTAATCCGGTAAGGTTAAGTATGTCGTCTATGCGAACCGAAATTAACTTTGCTAATTCTTTGTTTACAGCTTTACCCACAGTTTTTTTGTAATTTTATTTTTTTAAAAACTTTTTTTATTTTTCTTACAATTTTTTATATCTTTGATTGTGAGCCAAATGCGGGAAGCGTAGAAACGTCTTTCGATGTCTAGTCTTTCCCGCAGCCTCTTTTATAAGATGCGTAGTGGCTATTTGACATATTGACTTATAATAACAAGACCTTTAGAGGTCTACCAGATTGCTAACGGTGTACAAAAAAGCTTTACTGGAAAATATTATAAACCAAATGCGATGATTGTGACCGAAAGGTAAGCAGGTGAGACAGTAAAAAAATGTCTTCATAACTAGGCCTAATAGATATAGGATGCTGTATGAAGGCCGTTTTCTGTCTTCCTAATTGATAAATGGACAGGCAAGGAATATGAAGCTTGTACGATGGCAATGATTAACGCAGGTTGAGGCGAGTCTCCAGCGGAAATGTGCACCACGTGCGGCTTATTGTACCTTTCTGTTCTCCCGGTCCCCAAAAAAATAAAGAACGTTCCCATGGAATTCATGGAATTGGCCAGCTAGTACTCAAATTCTACACACCTAAAATAGCAACAATTCTCTCTATTCCCAAGAACAATCCATATTTGTTTAGATCTGTCAGGATCTAAAGGGGGCCGGCTTTTTTATATTCCTTTGGATTGCTTGGCAGGCAACAGGCTTTTTTTGGAGTAAAGGGGGACATAATGTTTCGTTTCTGTGTTTTTTGGCGGTTGTAGACAGCTCTTTAATGGGGGTTCTGCAATTGCTTCTATCCTGTTGAATAATGCTTTTAATTAAGAGGTGTAAAATCGAATTTTCATCGTCTGAGAAAACAGCATAACATGGGTATGTATTTATCTGGTAGAGATGGTTTATTCTAGTATAGATCTAGTGTTGGTTTCCCATAGATTTTATCGGGAACGTTTTGGTTATTGTTTTTAGCGCTAGGTGTTTTCTTTTGTTGTTGCTCTCATTCCATAAGTTCTTCATTACCTCTCTACTATACTCTTTTGCTTCTATAGGACTTGCTTGTATCGTTATATTGAGGCCGTGTTCGAAATCTTGATAAGTTAAATTGGCTTGTGAAAGAGCTTGTATCTACTATGTTTGGGAGCTGTTCTTCAATTCCTGTCTCATGGGGATGTAAAGGGGGGCGGATCCTGTATTTTCATTAAAGAACGCGTGTGTCCCGAAAATAGATGTTCTTCCGATAAGTCAGTTTGAGACTTATGGTAACGATCGTCAGAAGAATATATCCGCTAGAAAAACTAGGGTCGTCTATGAGGTATGCAGAATTGAAGTGCTGATCTTCACCAAGTTTTTTTATTCATTGAGCATGCATATTGTAATATCCTGTGGTTTCCTCGTAACCTTCATCATATGTTTCCGATGAGGGGTGGATTAATCGGGTATCTTGATAGCCTCCCCAAAGAAATGTCATTTCGCCAGATGAACTGCGTACATAGTTGCTTGCTCTTTGGAAAAATCCTTCTTAGATTTGAAAAATGCCATTACTTGAATAATGTTGAAAATATCCTGTGGATAGATCAATCTATCGGCCGGGAAGAATTGTCTCGTTTTTCCAAGCCGTGCTTTCGTTTTTTAGATCGTTACGTTTTTGGTATTTTTTTGTTGAAATTGAGGAAGAACTCCTTTTGGAGATTTGTCGCACCCGCTACAGCAGCATTAAAGGGATTATTCCATCGTGTCTTAATATGTTGGAGAAAATTTTCAAAAGTTTACAAATGCTGAATTCGTATTTTATTGTAACCACTAGTATTTAGATGGTTACCGTTTCGTCCAATCATTTTTACGCCGTTTTCCCATAACACGTATAAGGATCCATATAATAACCGCACTAAGAGCGGCCACAAAAATAAAGCCCGACCAGGCGCCTGTGTGAAAGACGAGATCCGCAACTTGGCAACTACTTGCCATACTGGCTAAAAAGATGAATGATGCGATATACAGAACTCTTTGCATAATTGATGTACTTTTTAGGGAATGAACAGTACTATGGCGAAAGAGTTCCGTAAATTTGAAAAAGTACGTCTTTAACAAAATGAAATGCAGATTGGATAATTTCGGTGCTATAATATCGAAATTATTTTGGTTAATCAGCCATTGTTTATTAATATACGCTCTATGGTTGCTTTGATGCGTTTTCTGGTTTTCTCGTCACTGAGGTCGAGTCCTAGAAGCTTCGCTCCTTTGACTCGAGAATTTATTGCAATAAATGTAGCACCCGCAGCTAGTAATGCATATAGGACGGGGTCGATATTTTCTGCCAGTTTCTTGTTTTTGTTGAGAATAACCAAGACGGCGTGCAGTGTTTCTTCGTATTGTTTCAGTAAAGGGAGCACAGGGGTATTTTTCGTAGAAAGACCCCAGTGCAATATCCCTTGCCATTCCGGATCCTGTAATATTTCCTCAAATTGAAGTTCCAGCAAGGAAAAGATATCCTCATCAAGGACTTGATGAGGTGTGGATGACATGTGTTTAGCTAAGCGCTGAGCATTTTGTTTTTGCAAAACCTTTCGGTTTATATAGGTAGTTATCAGTCCTTCTAAATTTTCGAAATAAAGGTAGATAAGCTTGGGGTTAAGTTGAGATACTTTATTGATTGTACTGATGTTTAAATTGGCGTAAGATCCACGCACTAATATATCGCCAATGCTTTGGGTGAGTTTCTCTTTAGATCGCGCTTTATCTCGAGTACGTCTGATATAAGGAATGTTTTCTTTCTCTCTCATCATTGTATTTTTAGCATGGTTTATTGGTTTAAAATACTGTATACTAGATTATTGTTTTGTTGTAGTCGTTTTTGTATTTGAGCAATTAGATTCAATACGATATGTAAATATTAACATGTTCCCTATCGCTAGGGGGGCAATAAATACGTTATAATGGTTTCTTTTTTTATTTGTTTTTTTAAATATATAAATTTTTTTTATAACAATAGTTTTCTGTTGTTAATTTTATATTCTTTTTTAGGTTTTTTTGTGCTATTGTTTCGTTTTGTGCTTGCTGTTAGTTTCTTTGTTTTCTTTTAATGATTATTTTTTTTTGGTACATTGTGTGGTCGATTGTTATTTTTGTTTGCTGATAATACGTTTTTAGTGTTCAGATTTGTCGATAGCCAGCTATCAAGGATCGCCTGTGTAGTTTTAGGTTACGTTTGCACCACCTGGAGTCGCCAAGTTGTGTTGTGCTTGAAGCTATGTTTTTCGAAGAAAGCTGAGATTTTTATTGACTTCTGGCGCATTGCATTTTGTTTTCGACAGCACAGGATGGTTTTCTTTTTTTTGAATACTATCTTTAAATAATTACAGAGATTAAAACGACTAACCCATGGCTACATTTAAAACCTTAGGACAATTTATTATCGAAAAGCAGGCGGATTTTCCATACGCCAAGGGGGAGCTCTCTCGCTTATTGCGGGACATTGGAATTGCGGCAAAGGTGGTTAATCGGGAAGTCAATAAGGCTGGACTTGTCGATATCTTAGGTGATGCTGGACAAGTCAACGTGCAAGGGGAGGGGCAAAAAAAGCTGGATGTTTATGCTGATGAGCAGTTTATCCGGGCTTTGCAAAGTGGTGGAGAATGTTGTGTTGTGGCATCTGAAGAACATGAGCTTCCTGTCGACATCGATTGGGAGTTTTCAAAGAACGCTAAGTATATCGTATGCATTGACCCACTGGATGGTTCGAGTAATATTGATGTCAATGTCTCCGTAGGGACAATCTTCTCCATTTACAGGCGTGAATCCTTGGGGGGCAAGCCAACAATGGAGGATATTTTGCAAACAGGTGCAAAACAGGTCGCTGCGGGATACATTGTTTACGGATCTTCCACCATGCTGGTATACACGACAGGAAAGGGCGTGAACGGCTTTACGCTCGATCCCAGTATCGGTGAATTCTGCTTGTCTCACCCCTGTATGAAAGTTCCGACGAAAGGACATATCTACTCGATCAACGAAGGTAACTATAGGAAATTTTCCTCTGGAGTTAAGAAATACATTAAATATTGTGAGGAAGAAGATGCGCAGACGGATAGGCCATATACTTCGCGCTATATAGGCTCACTTGTTGCAGACATACATCGTAACCTTTTATTGGGAGGGATTTTTATCTATCCGGCCACGCTGACCCATCCAAATGGAAAACTGCGTTTGATGTATGAATGTAACCCCATAGCCTTTATTATTGAGCAGGCGGGCGGAAAAGCCACAGATGGGCGACAGCGTATTTTGGATATCGAGCCGAAGACGCTGCATCAACGTTCTGCTTGTTTTATCGGGAGCTTGGAAATGGTCGAGAAAGTAGAAGAGTTTCTAGCGGCAGAAGAAGCTGAATAAACATTTGTCGATAATTGGAATTGCTAAAGTGTAGTTTCTTTTGCGAGGAGGTGCTTTGGAAATGTGTACAGACGGTATTTGATTAGGTTCACCAAATACTGTCTGTGCTTGATCCAATAAAATGTTTTCTTCTATCCGGATGTAGTGCTGCATTCTTTCGTTTTTGTAAAGAATGAACAGACAGAGGTGTCTTTCCGTATTACTTTATCCTTCGTTTATACCGTTCCAGCCAGCTTTGGGTTATAGCGTTGCCCATTTGCCAATCTTCTCCTGGAGCCCATTCGACAACTTTCTTGTCGATAAAATAAATCCATATCGGACGGTCTTCGTGCTTTTCAGTGTACAGATTAAGTTCTCTGCGAAGATACTCGTATACCTCAAGTTGGCCTTCTTCCGTGTTTTGAGCAATAACAATATGGTTTGGCTTGCCGATACGTTCAATAACCGTGTCCTGTAGCATGCCTAGACGTATTCGGCTCATGTCGGCATTGATCATTTGATATTTCATTGCTCCACAGGAAGCAATGAACAAAAGAAAAAGTGGTGCAGCGTAAAATAAAATATTTCTCGACATATAGTTGGTTTTTTATTGTTCGACAATAATTTCGTGTAAGGGATTAATCAGTGTCCAGCATTTTTGAAGATTTTTTGAAAATTTTCGTTTCTAATAATTGAGATATGAATTCGTGTTCTATCAGGGGTTTGGTCAACATGCCGTCGAATTGAAAAGTACATTCGCCTTTATAGTTTTCGATATTTTCCGTATCAGCTGTGCAAAGAAATACCTTGATCTCTGTGTTTTCCTGCTTAATGCTGCTTAGCACCGACCAGCCGTTCATGCCAGGCATAAGCATGTCGGTCACCACAATGCCGACGGAGTTTGATTTTATGTGCGAGATCGCTTGTAGCGGATCTGAAAAAAACGATACTTGATTAGAACGGTTTGCGAAATAGTGCTTAAGATACATTAAGTTGATCTCGTTGTCGTCAATAAAGGTGATGTGGAGGGTTTCGGGCAGGGCAGCAAGGGTGTGCTGTTGTTCCTTGGAACCCGAAAAACGAGCGTTGAGGTACGGAATTTCTAAGCGGAAAGTGGAGCCTTTACCTAAGAGACTTTCTACGGCGATTCGACCATTAAGTTGCTTGGCAAATAAGTTGGAGATATAAAGGCCGAGTCCGAAGCTTGACTTGGCTTCGGAGCTGGTCATATAATACTTCCGAAAGACGTGTCGCTGGTCTTCCTTCGATATACCTATGCCGGTATCCTGTATGCTGATCAACAATTTTTGTTCTTGATCAAGCTTGACTAGATCGGCGGTGAGCGATATCGTTCCCCGCTCGGTATACTTAATGGCATTGGAAAGTAGGTTGGAGGTAATCTGTTTAATGCGAAAAGCAGATCCTAATATTTCTATATCTTCCTGTACATTGATGTTTTCTTGTAGGGTCAAGCCTTTCTTTTGGGCTGGATGACGATGAAGTTTCAATGTTTCCGCGAGCACGCGTTGTGGAAAGAAATATGCATTCTTTACTTCCAATTTACCTGCTTCCAGTTTGCTGAGGTTTAGTATATCGTTAATGGAGTTATCAATCATGGTAATCTCTTGCACAACGGAGTCAAGGTAATCCGCGCTGTAACGGTGATCGTTATGCTCGCTTTTTAAGATCTCAATAACGCCAAGCAGTGATGAGATTGGTGTGCGTACTTCATGGCTTACATTGGATAGTATACTGGTTTTCTCTTCTGCCACGCGAGCGGCATATTCTTTCTCCAGACGTAACCGTTTCTGGTACCGACTTGCATTGGATTGATAGAAAAAGATCAGCAGAAGCATGGCGAGCATCATGCTAAGAGCAACGATAAGCTGTCCCTTAAATTCGTCACTGCTCTCCCTATGCGCCGTTATATCTTTTCTATCAACCATTCTTCGCTGCTCCGCATCCCGTTCTTTCAGATTTTGAATGCCGTTCCTTAGGTTGCTCAATAGCCGATAATTTGCTTGGATGACTTGTCGTTCTTTTTGAATCAGCGCGCGAAATCGGTTTTTGAGCAGAGCGGATCCCCGGATATACAGTCGTTGCTGTTCATTGTTCAGGTTTTCAATATTCCGATACATCGCATCAACCTGGCTGCTGTTGAAATATTGCGTTACCGAATTGGAAACCAAAAGTTCGTCCTGCGCTTTGAATATCCTTTTGAGCAAACCTTGTTTTTTGCGAACTACTGTATCAAAGCTCACTTTTTGTACAGCGGTATCGGCAAGAATACGACTTACGATAGAATCGGTGCTTATACGTTTAGCAGGTGGAATATACCATTGATTGCCATCTTGTAAAATCTTAAGCGAATCCTGCGAAAGGAAAACAAGATCGTTGATTGTCTTCCTGAGTAGAATGAATTCCTGTTCGGTGGCCCTCTTTTCCTCAAGCGTTTGGAGATTTCCAATAATCTTGTCATATCCTTCAGGTAGCTGGGACAGCGAATCAACTGTTTGTTTGATTTCTTCCAGCTTGCGGTTGTAGAGATCGTATGTGTCTAACTCAAAATTAGTCGTGAAAAGGCGAAATAGATTGTCTGCTTCGCTGTATTCCAAAAATAGATTGTAAAGTGCGACAGATCGATCTTCACTGTTGTTGTTTGCTAGCGCGATCTGATCGTTCAGTTTTTCAAATGCGGAATACTGTCGGATAAATAAATAGCTAAGGAAAATGAAAGAAGCTATTAATGTTCCTGTTACAAAAATTCGTAAGTAGAGTAATGGTTTGCTTTTGCTTAACACGGTCTAATGTTTTAGCAAAGGTAATCAATAAGGATGTCTTAAAAATCGCTTGGTATTGGGACAGCCCCAAAAATGTGGTTTTTTGTCGTGTTTTTTAAAATTTTGTAGAGATATAGCTATGTTGGCCTTCCTTCTGGATGCGATCGTGATCCTGTTTTAGGTGATTCCGGCGAGCTGATGCTTTTGCTTGTCAAATGTCATGTGTCTAATCGATAAGGTCTGTTTCGAAAACAATCGTTTGTTTTCGAAACAGACCTTATCTCGATCAGTCATTTAGCTGAAACAGGGCATTTGCGAGGATCAGCTTTCCGTTCTCCCAAAAGTTACGGAACAGTATATTGTCAACAAGGTAAACGACCGAGCCCCTTCCTACAGGTTCCACGGCAAACACAAGTCCATTTTGCATTTTCTTGCTCAGTTTATTGCCGACGAAACCACTCATACGAGCGTCTTCCAGCACATAGCCCACATTCCAGCCCTCATTCTCTTTGAAATAAGGATAAATCTTGTTTTCCTGTTTGAGCGTGTAATAGCTGTCGTAGCCATACATCAACGGATGTGTTTTATCGATAGTCACTTTGTAGATGGCGCCGCTCACATTGTTCGCCATTTCGCTGCGTACCCGATCGGCGTAGCGTGGGAGTACCGGTGTTTTTTTCTTGTCGGTCGTATCTTTTTTAATGGCTGCAAGCTTTGTCCATGACATCTCTCTCACTTGGTCCACTGCTGATTCCAATGCGATGACTTTGCCTCCTGCACGTACCCATTCCCCTAATTTATCTGCTTGGGCTTTATCTTTTAGGAACGCATAGTTTCCATTTGGAAGGATCAGGGCATCCACCTCGGACCATTTAACACGATTGATGTCTGCTAAATTGACCAATGTGATGGGATAGTCCAGTTGTTGATCAAAATAGTGCCAAACTTCGCCGACACTCATGGCGCGAAGACCTTCGCCGGCAAACATAATAATTTTTGGTGCTTTAAGTGAGCGTACTTTAGAACTGCCAAAATCTTTCCCTTTCTCCACTATCCCAGATGTCAGCGCATGTAGATGTACCTGATACTTATCCGCTACGGACGTCAGTTTACGCAGAAATTCAGGAACTTTAGCATTCGCATGGCTTAAAATAATAACAGAACCTCTAGGGAATTCGACGTTGTTAGCGGTGAATGGTTCTTCGCATGTTTTCAGCTGCATTTTGCTCTGGAGTAATTCCGCAACAAACTGGGCGCTGGAGAAACCCTCCCATTTGATGGCGTATCCGTAACTTGTGCTTGGTTTGTTTTTTATGGAATCGGTTGGGTAGGCTGTTCTTTTTGTGAACGGCTCCATGGATGCAATCGCATCTACGCCAAAGACGTAGGGAATTGACCAAGAGGTGATGTCGTAGGTCACGGAGTCCACCAGTTTAGCTTCAGGCTCGAATAAGACGCGTATAAGGGCAGCTTTGGCTTGGTTCGCCGGGATCAGCATATCTCTTTTGGAGAGATTATGGCTGCGTTCTTTTTTTGTGGCGTAGTCGTAACCTTTTACTACACCGCTTCCTGCATAGTAGTTGATGTCGTTCTTATGCAAAAGCTCCTGAAGAGCTAAAAGTTTGCTGTGGTCGCGTTCTTTATACTGGACAACATAGCTTTTGTAGGAAGATAGTTTTCCGGAAGAAGCATCCCTAAAGAAGTCACTAAACTGTTTAACGACCTCGGTCGCATGTTGGGACACAACTTCCACAGCATTTATGCCCGATGCATGATGGTGCTTGGCGCGATCGACCAAGGTGAGTGTATCCATATTGTTGGTCAATACGCCCAATCCGCCCGCTGTATTGCCGGCTTGTTCATAGGTCATGCCGATAGCGCCGCTGTACGTCGGATAGGTATCACCGTAGGAAGGATAAAATAGATCAAAGCTTTCTTTTGTAAAATAGAGCCAGCCTTTTTCGTCGAAATAACGCGCGTTGTGTGCACCAATCATCCCTTGGAAGGAGCGTTGCCAAGGCGTAATCACTTCATGGAAGGGCTCTGCCGCGGGAGGGAAATAGTAGGGTGAATTAATGCCTTGTTCATGGAAATCGACGTGTATATGTGGATACCAGCTATTGTATACCGCTAATCGTTGTTGACTCTCGACCTGCGTCTGCCATGCCCAGTCTCTGTTTAGGTCAAAGTAATAGTGGTTGTAGCGTCCGCCCGGCCAAGGTTCGTAGCGCTCCCGTGCAAAGGTTGAGGGGTTGTAGTTTTTGCCTAAAATACCATTGAACCAATTGATATACCGCTCGGTACCGTCCGGATTGAGACAGGGATCGAGGATCACGATCGTTTTTTCTAGGGAAGTTTTAGATTTTGTATTATTGGGATCAACCAAATCGTAGATTGTCAGCATGGCCGCTTCAGCAGATGAGATTTCGTTTCCGTGTACGTTGTAGCTCATCCAAATGATCGCAGGATGGCCTTTTTGTGAACTTTGATCTTGTTTACCTTGGGTCAGACTCAAATTATTCTTGCGTATACTTTCTAGGTTGCTGATGTTTTTCTCGGAAGAAACGAAGCTCAAGTATAGCGGACGCCCCTCGTTGGATTGTCCATAACGTTGCATTTTTACATTATTCGGCACTTGCTCCGCTACATGATTGAAATAATCGACGACCTTCCAATGCGGTGTTACTTTTGTTCCTATGGGATAACCCAAAAATTGAGCTGGTGTTTTGAGCTGCGTGAAACCGTGATGGCTGACCAGCAAGCTTAGAAAGAAGAGTAAAGCTTTCAAGTGTTTATTATTATGGTTGATTATCAGTTGTTTGAGGTTTTATTTACACATCCTTTTTTGCGAATAGTGGAAAAAGACGTGTCGCTAATCTAATATTTTGGCTTTCTGCCGTGTTTACGTACGCACGTTGAACGGCCTTTTATAAATAGAAACTTATTGCCTGTTTGTCGAATATAGTCAAAATATTATGAACATAGGATTTGCATGTGTAATTTTTGGGCAAGAGATCTTTAAAATATATCGGATAATAGGTGTCGTTTTTTCATGGTATAGCAATTTCGTGACAGTCGTTTGTAGTTTTTTGTCTACAAATCAGAAAATTGACATTGTTTGAATTTTTCCCAATTTGGGATTTTTAGAGTGTGTTATGTTTTCTTTATAAATGTGTTTTTTCTGAATTATTTTTTAATATACATATGCTGATCTTAAAAAATTCTGCTTTATAGATTTAGGTTATATCGTTTCCTGTTCTATAATCTTTTTGCTTTTTATATCAATTGTTGGGTGTAATTAATTCTTTTTTAGTTTTATGTTTTGATTAATTTATCTGAATTGCATAGCTATTTAAATGTTTATTTAACATTTAATAAAATATGTTTACTTTTATGAGTATTTTGTAAGTTTGCGCTGTTTTGGTAATCCATAGAAATTGCACTTAATAGAATACAAGGATGAAAAAGAAATACGTAGCTCCAGAGATTTATGTAGAAACGATATATCTAGAAGGTTCAATTGTTGTTGGTTCGGCAGTCGTAAAGCCAGTTAACAAACATAATCAGATCTATGATGAATGGGAAACAGATACAGATGAAATGAAATCTATTAATTGGTAAAGTAGATACACATATAGTAAAAAATATGAAAAATAAATATGTTATGCCTCATGTGATGTGGCTATTTGCGGGAATACTAGCGATATGTACCCTGCACAGCTGTGACAGATCAGCCGATACTGCGATAAGTATTGGAGAAGCACAAGTAGTGGTGAGTGTGTCAGGAATAGAACTGGATGATGAAGGAGACCTCGAGCCAAGTGCCTTTGTTTCGCAAGGCAGGATCTTAACGGGAAGTGCGACGGTCGATGCTATTTCAACATATCCAGAGGAAGGTGATCTTATCGCGGTCGTGCCTTTTAGCGAAAAGCTATCGATATTCGCCTCTATAGAAGAGGATCGATCCTCGGAGCAAAATAGAACGCTCGCAGCTAGAGCAGGTAGTAAAGCAGCTATCGTGCGTACGCCTTTGCAGCCTGGCGTACGTTATCGGATGATTGTGTTTGATCCTGCTGGCGCTTATAAAGATCAGCGCGAATACATCTATGGACAGGAAAATTCGGCAGCGCCCTTGCTTTTGGATGCAGGGCTTACCTATACCTTCGTCGCGTATTCCTTCAACAACAGCGCGGCGATTCCGCCATTTCCTACAACCTCTGGCCTGAACACCGCCTCGCTAACAGGATTGACAGGAGATTTTCTTTACTATAAACAATCGGTCCCCTTAGTTTTTGGTAACAATAACTTGGGCATCATCTTAAAACATATGTTTAGCCAAATCAGTACCGTGTTAACTTTGGGGACGACAGTGCAGGGAAATATCGAGGGTATAGGACAACCTACCATAAGACCGAATCATGATAATGCGTCTATTAGCTTTGCTGATAACAATATGACCTATGGTGCAGCTGTTTCAGTAGGAGCTGCCGTTAGCTTCCCAAGCTTAGGAGCTGGTATGCGCACGATCAGTGCATCGCCTGTTATGCTAATAGCCCCCAACGTTACGAATGGTAACTTTAATTTTGGATTGCTCACAGTCGATCGATATACGCGCCGTGATGTCACAATACCCAATATAAAAGTCAGTCCAGGCAAACGATATACCCTTACCCTACGTGTCGATGCTCCATGTATCAACCGTTCCGAAGTGCGTATCAATGTTAATGGTGGTGGTGAACAAACTTTTTCATTCAGTAATCCTAACCAAGGCATCGTATTGGATTTCACAAGTTTGGACAATTCTTTTCGTTTTAGAATGAATAACGTGGATGCAATAACGGGTGCCAATGGAGGGGAGATTCAATTCTCGAATTCGACAGCGTATCCTCAAAATATCCAATTTGCGGATGGGACGCGTTATGGTGTGGAGCATCCATCTATATGGACTATCCAGGGAACAGCAACAAATCCAGTTGTACGATTTTTAATCAGTCCTTCAGGCCAGATTACGATGTTTGGTAGTAAAACAAGTGGCGGCGAATTATTTCAATTGGTTCCTATGCCAGGGTACGGATTTGCTACAGGAGCAGCGATGAATTTTAATCCCAGGGGGAATAATATTGCTCGTCTTTCGCAGGTTGTTGTTGGGCCAACTGTACGGGTGGGTACTATCGGTGGTAGACGTGTATGTACGAATTAAGATATGACTTAAATTTTATCTAACAGTTTTACGGAGGGCTTCTCGAAAGAATTGCCCTCTTTCTGTATGTATTTGTTAAAGTATTTTCTCATTTTTGCTATCTTCGTGTACGTTACCGCACTAATGATGACTAAAAAGATTATTTTTAATGGACATGTGTTATCTGCGCAGGGGCTGCTGGAGCAGGCCTCCATTGGGGTTGTGTCTGGCAAAATTGTAGCCGTCGGTTGCGTAGATGAATGGGGAGATGATGTGGAGCGGATAGATGCAAAGGGTTTATTTGTTGCCCCTGGGTTTATCGATCTACATGTGCATGGAGGGGGTGGAGCCGATTTTATGGACGGTACCGTCGATGCTTTTTTACGCGTTGCGGAAACGCATGTACAATTTGGAACGACGGCTTTAAGCCCGACGACGTTAACTAGTGAACTAGGGGGTCTTTTTCGGATTTTAGATGCCTATGCTGCGGCCAATAAATGTAATACTAAAGGTGCTGCATTTATCGGTATACATCTGGAAGGGCCTTACTTCTCAATGCAGCAACGCGGTGCGCAGGATCCTGCCTTCATCCGCAACCCCGATCCAGCAGAGTATAAAAAAATTTTAGCCTATTCCGATGATATCGCCCGCTGGAGTGCGGCGCCGGAACTGCCCGGCGCGCTGGAGTTTGGACGCTATGTGAAACGCTGTGGAAAGATGCTCGCGCTAGCCCATACCGATGCGACCTACGACGAAGCATTGGCCGGTTTCCATGCAGGTTATAGGTTAGCTACCCATTTCTATTCGGCGATGTCCACTGTTACGCGAAAAGATGCTCGCCGTATTGCTGGGACCGTAGAGGCGGGCTACCTGATTGATGAAATGGACGTTGAGATCATAGCCGATGGCATCCACGTGCCCGCCCCTTTGTTGAAGCTGGTCTATAAAATAAAAGGCGCCGATCGCATTGCCTTGGTAACCGATGCCATGCGTGCGGCGGGAATGGATGTCCGTGAAAGTATGTTGGGTAATGAACACAGCGGATTGCGTGTCATTGTGGAAGATGGGGTGGCCAAACTGCCCGATCGCACAGCATTTGCCGGCAGCATAGCTACGGCCGATCGCTTGGTGCGTACCATGATACATGAGGGCGAGGTGCCCTTGTTGGATGCGGTCAAGATGATGACCCAGACGCCCGCACGTATAGCCGGGCTATTGGATAAAAAGGGGACATTGGAGGTCGGGAAGGATGCAGATATCGTTTTGTTCGATAAGGATATCAATATCGCGCTGACTATGGTGCATGGCGATATCAAATACCAAAAACAAGTATTTTAAATTAGAAAGAGACAGTAATATGGATCAAGGACAGGAAAAGAATTTGGTCGGCGTTAAAGAGATTGCGCGTCGAGCAGGAGTTTCCATCGCTACCGTCGATCGTGTTCTGCATGATAGAACCGGCGTTTCGCAAGCAACCAAAACAAGAATTCTGGCGATTATCAAGGAACTGGATTACCAACCCAATATTTTTGCCCGTCGATTGTCTTCCAACAAAATGGTTCGTATCGCGGTGTTGATTCCAGCGGCATCTATAGAATCTGCTTTTTGGGATCTGCCTCTCCAGGGTATACGAAATGCCGAACACGAAGTAGCACAGTATGGTATTGTGATTCACGAGTTTTTGTTTGACCAAGATGATGCTTCTACATTTGATGTACAAGCCGGTAAAGTGTTAGATGGTGGGTTTGATGCGGCGATTTTGGCGCCCATGTTTGTCGATCGTGCAGAAACTTTTCTAGATGCATGTGAGCGTGCGAGGATCCCCTATGTGCTGATAAACTCGGATATGCCCGAGCGGGAAACGCGCTGTTACTATGGGCCAGACCTTTACCAAAGTGGAAAAATGGGAGGACATCTGCTACGCTATCTAGCGCCTAAAGGCGACATCCTGCTGATCAATATTTCCAAGGAAATGGATGCTCATCATCACCTACTGAGGAAAGAGGAGGGCTTGCGCGCATACTTTTCGATCAATGGACTGGAGCATGTGATCCATAAATTGGACATACGCGACACCGCCTATTCGGCTATAACGGCTGCCTTGAATAGCTGCCTAGAGGAACTGCCCAATATAGCTGCCGTATTCGTTACAAATTCCCGTGTGGCATCGGTAGCACGTTATCTGGAAGAACAGGCATTAACTCATAAGATTTTAGTAGGGTTTGATTTTATTCCCGATAACATCAGCTATCTAAAACGTGATGTTATCGATTTTTTAATTTGCCAGAAGCCCACAGAACAAGGTTATCGTGCTGTTAATGCGTTGTATAACAAATTAATTTACGGGGTCGATATGAAGCAGCTTAACTATATGCCGATCGATCTCGTGACCAAAGAAAATTTGAAATGTTACGAGAATTAGCGCGGTCAATTAGCTGGCCTATAGCGGTAAGAACTCCGGCCGACTGATAAAAGCTTTAAAGATTTTTTTGGAATCATAAAAGCTTTTATTTATCTTCGTTAACGTTACCGAAGGATGAAGGAGCTGTTAGCCCTTCTTTTTTTGGATAATTTACGGTAACGTTACCGTAACGCTAACTACACGTCGACTTTGTTACTTTTCTAAGGGAGTATGCAATGGGATTAAAACTATTACATGATGAAATCTTATAAAATTATACGCGAGTTATTGCTTTTCAGCATCCTTTTGGTTTTAAGCCTCGGTGAAACAAGGGCACAGGGAAGTCCAGATCAAGATTTTGCTGTAAGAGGGTTTCATTTGGATCTGCGTATCCAAGCGATGCCAATGAGTGCGCTAAAGCTTTTTGCAAAGAATCTATCACAGCACGGTGTTAACACCTTGATCATGGAGTGGGAGGCTACCTATCCTTTTGAGAAGCATCCTTTGATTGCTAATCGTTTTGCCTACAGTAGAGTGGAGATTAAGGAATTTATTAACTATTGTAAAGGGATACAGCTAGATGTGATACCCTTGCAACAAAGTTTTGGCCATGTTGAATACATCCTTCGTCATTTCAGGTACAAAGAGCTGCGCGAGGATCAAAAAGATTATTCGCAGGTCAACCCATTAAAAGAAGAACTTGCCAAAGAGCTATTCACGGATCTTTACAAGGATCTCGTGTCTACCCATGCCTCGGAGTATATCCATATCGGAGGAGACGAAACCTACCTTTTGGGACATTCTGAGGCCTCGAAGAAGAAGGTGGCGGCTGTGGGTAAAGGTCGTCTGTACGGTGACTATATCAAACTGCTATGCGATATCGTTGTGAGCCTAGGCAAGAGACCGGTTTTATGGGCGGATATAGCCATGAAATATCCTGACGCCCTTCACGGACTACCGAAGGAGACAATTTTTGTGGACTGGAATTACGGCTGGGACATCAATATGTTCGGAAAGCATGACAACCTATTGAATAGTGGATTCGAGATTTGGGGAGCGCCCTCCATCCGAAGCCATCCAGATAATTATTTCCTGACACAGTGGGACAAGCATTTTTCCAACATTCGGGATTTTGTGCCCCTCGCCCGCCAGTTTGGCTACAGGGGTATGGTGATGACTTCTTGGTCAACCTCGGGGTTGTATGCACCTGTCTGGGAAACAACCCGCGATATTGTAGACCTGTATGCCATAAGGCGCGTGTATCCCATTTCGGGCTTTAATATGTTGATCGCAGCGTACTTTGAAGCGCTCAAGAACCCAAAGCCGCTGCAGGCGGCGCATTTTGTAGAGCAGTATGCGCAGAAAACGTATGGCCTATCTCCTCAGGAATCCGGCCTATTTTGGGACGTGTTGAAGGCTATTCCGTACGAGATCAATCAAGGGACGATTAGCCGTGCCGATATTTCGCTGGATGCGTTGGTAGACAGTGCTGCACTTATCTCCGAAACATTGCACAAGATGAAGGTGAAGAAGAATCGCGATGAATTCGAGCATTACCGATTAATGGCCGATATCCGCCTGCAATATCTACAGTATGCTGCAATAGAACGTGATGTTAATGCCATCGGCTTTAGCGATAAAGATATTCCCAATATTCTGGCCAGACTGGAACGTTTGGACACATTAACGCTCGATAAGCGTTTCGCGCAATTGAATAGTACCGTTTTGCATCCTGCAGAATTGCAACAGGAAAATGAGCTAAGAAACAGTAAAATCAAGATTTTGCATGCACGACTATCAAGAAACAAATAAAGAAATAAATAAGCGAATGAAAACAATCTATTTTTTGTTTATCATGCTTCTGCTTGGGAGGAGCGGGGTATGTCAACAGCACGATACGCTCGCGCTAGAGGTCAGTTGGCAACCTTTGGAGAATAATTATTTGGGAAAAGAGCAGGCTTTGTCGGTTTTGCAGATAAAAAATGAAAGCAAACTGATGCTGCGTCGAGATTGGGAGATCTATTTCAATTTTATCCGGATCATTACGCCGAAAGATCCAGAAGAAACGATAAAGGTTGTTCATCTTAACGGTGATTCCTTTAAAATGCAGCCGCTAGATAGATTGGGCGTTTTAAAGCCGGGCGATAGCATACGGTACGAAATGCTTTCTGCTTCTTGGCTAGTAAATATTAACGATGCTCCACAGGGCTTTTTTATTAAGTGGGCGGATGGACGTATACAACCCCTCCCCAAGGTGAAAATTATTCCTCCAGCGGATGATAAAAAGTTCTTCCGTGTTGGTGGCGATTTCGAGATGACTCCTGCCAGGCTTTTTGCCAATAACGAAAGCTTGCCATCCGATAATTCCGAGACCTTTCCGTCGGTTTTTCCATCTCCTCAGCACTACGTCGCTACAAGTGGGGTTTATAACTTCGATCGAGCTTCTGTCTGTTTCGATCCCGCATTTGCCCAGCAGGCACATCAGTTGAACGACATGTTCCATACACTGTTGGGAGCCCGCTTTCCGCTATTGGCTAAAGACAAGAATGTGCCAAAGTATGGCGTGGTGCTCCATAAGGTGGATGACCTAAGCGAAGAAGCCTATCGACTAGAAGTGACGTCAGATGGCGTTGACATTTATGCATCCCACGGGAAAGGAGCCTTTTATGCGGTGCAGAGCTTAAAATCCATGATCTATACACAAAAATTGAATAAAGGTGCTTCGATTTCGCTTCCCTGTGTATCCATCAGCGATGCGCCACGCTTCGGGCGTAGGGCGCTGATGCTTGATGTGGCACGAAACTTCCAATCGAAGGAGCAGATTAAGAAAATGTTGGATCTTATGGCGCTTTATAAGTTGAATACGCTCCATTTTCATTTGAATGATGATGAAGGTTGGCGTTTGGAAATTCCTCCTTTGCCGGAGCTTACCGAAGTGGGTGGGCGACGAGGAGCCTTAAACAGCACTTCCGGCGAACATTTGCCCCCGTCATACGGGTCGGGGCCTTATGTGGATGAACTCCCTGGATCGGGGTATTATTCAAAAGCTGACTTTATCGAGCTCTTATGTTACGCGAAAGAGCGGCAGATCGACATTATTCCGGAAATTGAGACGCCAGGTCATGCTCGAGCCGCTATCCAGGCCATGGAGAACCGCTATCAGCAATATGCCGGGCAAGGGGACATGGGCGAGGCTCGAAAGTATTTGCTGCGTGAAACGCAGGATAGCTCGGTATACCGTTCGGTACAGAAGTGGAATGATAATGTGATGGATGTGTCCTTGCCCTCTGTCTATAGATTTCTTGAAGTGGTGGTCGACGAGCTGTTGGTGATGTATAAGGAGGCTGGAATCAAATTGGAAACGGTTCATCTGGGAGGCGACGAGGTGCCACAGGGTGTATGGGGGAAATCGCCTGCATTGGAACGATTGAGACAGTCCAATGCTAAGATCCAAAATGCTGATGATCTTTGGGATTATTATTTCGGAAGAGCACAGGAGATTTTAGCGGAACGCAACCTCTACATGACCGGTTGGGAAGAGGTGGGGCTGCATAAAGTGGCGGATGCAAACGGTAAAAAGAAATGGATACCCAACGAACATTTCAAAAACCGTAATATCCACCTCAATGTATGGAATAATCTGTTGGGCAATGAAGATTTAGCTTATCGATTGGCTAATGCCGGTTACAAGGTCGTACTTTCTTTTGTTAGCAATTTCTATATGGACATGGCCTACTACAAAAAATTTGATGAGCCCGGATTTTATTGGGGTGGTTTTATCGGGCTGGATAAACCCTTCAGCTTTATTCCTTACAATTACCTGAAGAATCAGCAGTTGAATTACTTGGATCGCCCATTAAGCCCAGCTACATTGAAAGGGGCCGAACAGCTGACGGAAGAAGGCGCGCGCAATATTGTTGGGCTGCAGGCTTTATTGTGGTCCGAGACGGTGAAAACACCCGCACAAATGGAGTATCTCCTTTTTCCGAGGTTATTAGCCTTTGCTCAAAAGGCCTGGGCAAAAGAGGCTGCTTGGGAAACAGAAGTGGACTCCGTAATATATCGGCAGCAGTTTGATAAATCCCTGCGTGATTTCTATGGTGTCGTCGGCAAACAGGAACTTCCTAAGTTAGATCATGTCGCCGGCGGTGTGCATTATAGAATCCCTTCGGTTGGGGTTAAGGTTCGTGAAGGATCTGTGTATGCAAACTGTGAATTACCGGGCTTTGTCATTCGGTATACGACAGATGGTAAGCCGCCAACGGCAAATAGCCCGATCTACCAAGGTGTCCTGCCTTATCAAAAAGACCTCGTTTTCGCGGCATTTAATGCTATTGGACGTTCTGGTGCGCTAACAGTTGTTGATAATATCAAAGAATAGGAGAATGAAACAGCAACAAGTAGCTGTTACGGCAGCATCGTTAAGCAAAAAAGACACCGTTATTTCCATTGCTGTAATTGGATTGTTGTTTTTTATTTTTGGTTTTGTTACTTGGATCAATGCCATTCTGATACCGTATTTCAAGATCGCCTGCGAACTCAATAATTTTGAATCCTACCTCGTTGCCTTCGCCTTTTACATCGCATATTTGGTGATGTCGCTGCCCGCGGGCTACATACTGAAGCGGATTGGGTTCAAAAGGGGGATGATGTATGGATTTTGGGTCATGGCAATTGGTGCAGCACTGTTTGTGCCGGCCGCTCTCGGTCGCACCTACGGCCTGTTTCTTGCTGGACTTTTCACCTTAGGTGTCGGCCTCGCTATCTTACAGACGGCTGCAAATCCGTATATTACGGTGCTTGGCGATAAAGAGCGAGCTGCGCAGCGCTTCAGCGTTATGGGGATCTGCAATAAGTTTGCAGGTATCGTGGCTCCCTTGTTATTTGCTGCGGTCGTATTGAAGCCAACGGATAATGCCTTGTTCGAACAGCTGAAAACGATGGAAGGGCTAGCCAAAGAGCTGGCACTGGATGCGCTTATTGCCCGAGTGATGCTGCCATACGCCGTTGTGGCTTGCGTCCTGCTGCTGTTGGGAATTTTTGTGCGCTTTTCGCCATTACCGGAAATTGATACGGATACCGAGGACGAACAACTTTCCTCATCGAATGCAGGTAAGCGTACTGTGCTTGATTTTCCGCATCTCGTTTTAGGTAGCGTTGCGATTTTCTTCCATGTGGGATCACAGGTCATCGCGGTAGATAGCATCATTAACTACGTGTCTTCAACAGGTGTTCCTTTTTTGGAAGCTAAGGTTTTTCCTTCTTACACGCTCAGTGCGACCATTATCGGCTACATGCTGGGTATACTGTGTGTGCCTCGCTTCATCAGCCAGTTGCTGGCCTTGAAAGTCTGTACAATTGCGGGTTTGCTGTTTAGTTTTCTGGTTATTTTTTCAAACGGGCGTGTCTCCGTTTTAGGCCACGAAACATCAATATCCGTTTGGTTCGTGGTGTTGTTAGGTTTTGCCAACTCTATGATTTGGGCCGGTGTTTGGCCGCTAGCTTTGTACAATCTGGGGCGTTTCCTCAAGATCGGAGCTTCCCTGCTCATTATGGCGCTTTGTGGAAATGCCATCATGCCGCTGCTCTATGGTTATCTTGCGGATGTCTGTGGACTCAAAATGGCCTACTGGGTGCTCGTTCCCTGCTATGTGTATTTGATTTTTTATGCATTCCGTGGCTACAAACTAACCGCCTGGCGAAAGCAAAACCTATAGCGGGCAACTGTCGGTACAGACTACTTTTTTATAGTCGATTCGCGCACGATAAGCTCGGTCTTCAAGGTGATGACCTGGTAATCGATCACATCGATTTCATTCTCCTCGATCTGCTGGATCAGCAACCGGCCGGTTGCTTCTCCCATTTGGAAAGCGCGGTCATTGATCGTCGTAATGTGTGGTTCCACGATCATAGAAATAGGATAATTACTGAATCCTACCACAGCGACTTCTTTTGGAATAGCTATGTCTTTCTTGTTCAGTGTCTGAATAACCGCTGCTGCGGTATAATCGTTTGCGCAAAAGACTCCGTCCGGCTCCAAGTGCGTTGACAGGATTTTTACTGCGCAGTCTACGCCCTCTTCGTAGCTTAGGTGTTGGGCTTCTACGATAAGCTCTTCGTAAATAGGAAGCCCATGGGCGCTGATCGCGGCCTTGAAGCCTTCCAGTCGTTTTCTGAAAATGCCCGTGGACTGATTGCCGGCAATGTGCGCAAGTTTTGTTTTTCCCTGTTGTATCAGGTGCTCGGTCGCTAGGTAGGCTGATTCAAAGTCGTTGATCATGACTTTATTCGTTTCGAACGTGTCCGGCGTACGATCATAGAAAACCAAGGGGATTTTTGACTTCAGCAATTTCTTGAAGTGATCATAATTTTTTGTTTCCATGGCCAAGCACACGATAATACCTTCCACCATTTTGGTCTGTAATATTTTAACAATCTCTTTTTCTCGTTTATAGGAGTCTTGCGATTGGAAGATGGTGACATGGTAGCCGCTTTTGTAAGCAAATTCTTCAATGCCGCTGATGACTCGAGAATGAAAGTCTATGTCGATACGAGGAACAATCACGCCTATCGCTTTCGTTTTCTTGCTCCTGAAGCTCGAGGCGATAGAGTTTGGTGCAAAGCCCAGTTTGTCTGCCATCCCGTTTACAAGTTCCTTGGTTTGGTCGCTGATGCCGGGGTGGCCTGCCAATGCTCTTGAAATGGTTGATGTGGACAAGTTTAATTCTTGCGCGAGATCCTTGATGGTGATGCGTGTAGCTTTTTTGTGCTTCATGTTCCCTGAAAATAAGTTGTTGCTTAGCCTTGCCCTTCCTCTATAACAAGTAGTGTAGCGTTTAATTCGCCTCTAATATAGGATAATTCTTTTAGTTTATGTTTCGCCAGCAATGCGATGTCTTCATCTATTCGTGCATGCCGTCTGCTGTTTTAGCTGCAAGATACAACGAGGTGAAGGTGGATTCCATTATTGTTAACAAACGTTTGCATAAAAATAAGTTATTTTACATAATTGATATGATTAATTATTTTTATGTTTTAGTTGTTTTTCCTTGTTTAATACTATTTTATTTGGGTTATGATTATGTTTTTTAGAATTTTTGTTTAACAAAATTTTATGCAATCATTTGCATAAATTGTTACAATACATTACATTTGATTATACGAATACTATAGATTACAAAACCTGAAATCTTTTACGTTATGAATGTACTTACTAGCCGAGCTTACCCTATTTCTAGACGAAATAGGATTTTAGAAAGACTTTGTGTCTTTCTTGTTTTCAATCTCTTGTTGTTTAATCCTGTTTTCGCGCAAACACGAACGATCACTGGCCAGGTGACGGATGCCGATAGTGGGCGCCCACTGCTTGGAGTGAGCGTTTTTGTCAAGGGGACTAGTCGTGGAACGAGTACTGGCGAAGGCGGGCGTTTCTCACTCGTGGGCGTGCAGTCAGGAGAGGTAGTTCATGTTGCCTTGATTGGTTATGTCGCGCAGGATGTGACCATAGGTCAGCAGCAAACAATTAACATCATGCTAAAACCCTCCACAAATGTGCTAGAGGAGATGGTGGTTGTGGGTTATGGGCAGCAAAAAAAACGAAACTTAACGGGATCAGTGGTATCCGTTGGTGCCGACGAAATTGAAAAAACAACCCTACAAGATCCTATTTCTATTTTGCAGGGACGTGCTGCCGGTGTGCAGGTGACGTCCAATTCTGGTGCGCCGGGTGGCGAGATGACGATCCGTGTGCGTGGAAATTCTTCGTTGAATTCCGGGAACAACCCGCTTTTTGTGGTGGACGGTATTCCTATAGAGTCCAATTCGATGTCCTCACTCAATGGTTCGGAAAATTTCGGACTGAATCCCTTGGCCGATCTTAACCCTACGGATATAGCTTCGATCGAAATACTAAAGGATGCTGCTTCCACGGCGATCTATGGATCGCGCGCAGCCAACGGGGTAGTGATGATCACCACCAAACGGGGTGCCGAAGGGAAAGCGGAGGTCAACTTGAATGTCACCTCGGGCGTAAGCGCAATCACGCGTAAGCTCAGCGTCCTCAACGCAAGTCAGTATCGGCAGCTCATACTGGACTCGTATACCAATTTGGGTACAACGGAAGAACCATATTATACCATCATTGACTCGCTAAACCCGATGAACAATGGTGATGTAGATTGGCAGGAAGAGCTTATGCGTCCTGCTGGGCAGTACAAGGTTGATCTATCGGTGCGCGGAGGTAACAAAAGTACCCGATATGCTTGGAGCTCATCCTATTTGGATCAGGATGGCATCATCCTAAATTCGAATTACAAACGGATCACCTCGCGCCTCAATGTGGACTTTGATATTTCGGACAAGCTTACCGTGGGGCAGAGCATATCGTTTACCAACGCCACGAACAACCGCATCAATGCCGGTGGTGTCGGCAATCTCAGTGTGATCCGTGAGCTGCTCGTTCGCCCGCCGATCATGTCCATGTATCTTCCCGATGGATCTTTAAATGGCTATTCACTTGGTCGTCGAAATCCTGTTGGTATTGCATTGTATGCCACGCACCTGAACAAGAGTAATCGCCTCATCGGCAGCCAATATCTTGAATACAAAATTATAAAAGACCTTAAATTCCGAAGTAACCTGAATTTTGACTACACCTCGATGAAAGAAGATGAGTTTATGCCATCTACGCTCGACTATCGGGAAGGCTACAATACAGGAGCGGTGCGTTCCACAGGGAATCTGACCTGGGGTAATGAAAGTTACTTCAGCTACAATAAGACGTTCGGTGAAGGCCACAATGTTGGTGCTGTGGCCGGGATGAGTTTTCAGCAATGGCGCTACGATCGTACAGGACTGGATGGTATGTTTTTTCCGAGTGATAACATCCGTACCTTGAATGCCGCTGGCGTAATTTCCAACCAAGGGGTGAATGTTGCCTCGGAGCATGCGATGCTATCCTATTTTGGCCGTATGTCCTACGATTATATGTCGCGGTATTTGGCCGAGGTCAACCTGCGGGCAGATGGCTCATCTCGCTTCGGGCGCGACCAGCGTTTCGGATACTTTCCTTCCGCCTCGGTTGGCTGGCGGTTTTCTGAAGAGGCGGGTATCAATAACCTGAGCTTTCTGAGTGATGGTAAATTGCGCTTCAGTGCAGGGATGACCGGTAATGAAGCTATTGGCGACTATACGGCACAGGGCGAATTTAGTTTGGATGGAAATTATTTAGATTTCGCGGGAGCCGTTCCCACCGTGATGCCCAATGCGGCGCTTACTTGGGAAACGACTACGCAATATAATGCAGGTGTCGATCTCGCCTTTTTATCCAACCGCTTGATATTGAATGCAGATTTCTATGTGAAGAACACGAAGGATCTTTTATACAACGTACCCATTCCAAATACTACGGGCTTCAGCTACATTACCCAGAATATAGGTTCCATCCAAAATAGAGGTGCTGAATTTTTGCTGAGCAGCAAAAACCTACAGGGCAAGTTTAGTTGGGGAACCAACCTCAACATCAGTTTGAACCGGAACAAGGTGACTTCCCTTCCCGAGAATCTCTTGACCAATGGCTATATCCAAAACGGAACTTACCATATCCTCAAAGAAGGTTTGCCTATAGGTGTCTTCTACGGTTGGCGTTTTGATGGGGTGTATGCTTCTGATCAGGACAATATCAATGGTGTGACGCACGGCGCTTCAGGTCCCGCTTTTCAGGGAGGTGATCCGATATGGCACGACCTCAATGGCGATAATATCATCAATCAGGATGATCGGCAGATTATCGGTTATGCAGAACCTAAGTTTTTTGGCGGTATATCCAACGACTTTAGCTATAAAAACTTTTCGTTGAACGTTTTCTTCCAGTTTGCCACAGGCAATGATATCTACAGCGAAATAAATCATCAACGTAATTCCGTTGTCCGCTACAACAACCTGTCTACAGATGCCTTGACTAGGTGGCGTCAGCAGGGAGATGTTACCAACTTTCCTAAGCCTGTTCGCGATGATCCTAGGCAGTCGGACAGTCGTGTACAGAGCCGCTGGGTGGAAGATGGTTCCTACATCAAACTCAAGAATGTGAACTTCCGCTATACGTTTACACCTTCGCTGGTGCAGCGCATAGGACTGCGTAAGGTCGACGCTTTTGTTACGGCGACCAACCTCATTACCTGGACGCGGTACACCGGGTTTGATCCGGATGTCAATTCCTATTCGGGTCTTCGCGTAGGGATCGACGAAGGTTCTTATCCACAGAGTCGAACCTTTATTTTCGGATTGAACATTGGTTTTTAACAACGATTGGAAATGAGAAATAGTAGGATACAAAAAAAGGAACGGTCCGCGGCTGTTAACATGCCGAGTGACGGTAGGAACTACCTAAAAAATATGAAGATGAAAAAATTAGCAATACGTATTATCGGATGTATGGGCATCATGATGCTGGGTTCCTGTGCCGATTCGATTTTAGATAAAGACCCGATCAGTAGTTTTTCTGCGGGCGGATTTTACAAGACCGCCAGCGATGCACAGGCTGGTGTTTATGGTATTTACAGCGGGGTGCAGTCGGCCTTTAGGCTCAATTTTGCCTATTGGGGCGAAGGAAGGGCGGATGCGGTGCAGACCAACCACGCCGGCGACCCTTTTGCCTTGCAGCAGAACCTGCTCACGCCGATTATTACTTCGGCTAGGTGGGATAATCTGTATGTGATCATCAGCAGAGCAAACTATGCCATCAAATATGTGCCCACGGTTTTTGAAGGAGAGGATAGTGCCTTGCGCAACCAATTACTAGGGCAGTCGCGTGCACTCCGTGCGCTTGCTTATTTTTACCTCGTACGTGTTTGGGGTGATGTGCCTTTGGTACTGGAACCTTACGAAAGTATTGATCAGGAGCTTTTTGTGTCCAAGACAGGAAGTGAAGTCGTGCTGGATCAGATAGAAGCAGACTTGCTTTTTGCCTCTGCAAACTGTGCGGCGAGCTACGGAGGAGAGCGTAATCGGGTGCTGATCACGAGAGGAGCGGCAGATGCGTTGCTCACACAGGTATACATGTGGCGGAAGAAATATACCGAAGCGATAGCCTCGGCCGACCGTGTGCTGGATAACTCCCTGTATTCGCTGGTTGCCATGAGTGCTTGGAACGATATCTTTTCCGCGGGGCTCAGTTCGGAGAGCATTTTCGAAGTTGGCTACAACGAAGTGCAGACAAATTCCCTTCGTGTGCTGTATGCCCTAGGTTCCGATCCGGATTACACGCCAAGTGAATCGTTCCGCAACTCCTTTGAAGATGGGGATCTGCGACGCGCCCGTATTTGGGATACCACACAGGCACAACCCCGTAAAATATGGAAGTTCTTCGGTGAAGGGTTTAATGATGAGAGCGCGGATCCCTCATCAAATAATATTGTGCTGTTGCGGCTGGCAGATATCATGCTGCTCAAAGCCGAGGCTCACGCCAACTTAAACCAAGCGGATCTAGCGCTTCCCTTGCTCAATAGCATTCGTCGTCGTGCCGGCCTTACGGAACTCGATTTGGCGACAGCCAACAGCCTCTATGGTGATTTAGTTGCAGCGGTGCTCCACGAGCGATCGATTGAGCTCTGTTTCGAAGGCCATCGCTGGTTTGACCTTGTGCGGACGGGCCGCGCTATTGAAACCATGCAGCCTATCAATGGTCTTTCCAATGCACAGAATATTTTTTGGCCGATACATGAGGACGCCATCAATAGAAATCCAAACCTGGAACAAAATGACTTTTACAAATAAGCGAAGCCATGGCTTTGTTAGCTAAATTTTATGATTATGCATTATCTAAAAAATATAACACGATTGGTTTCCTGTTGCTTCGGCCTGTTGTTCTTGCTGGTCGGATGCGAAATACAGGAAGATTTTACCTATAAACCTTCCGGTGTTGATGGTAAGCTTGGCGTCTCTGCTTTGGAGTACATCCAGTCTAACGACTCCTTGAGTATCCTGCGGGAGGCCATTACCTATGCCGGCTTACAGGATTTGTACAGTAGTTCCGATCCTCGGACTTTTGTCATTCCAAACAACCGTGCTTTCCGGGCCTACCTGCGCAGCAATGCCTATACATCGGTTTCCGATGTGCCATTGCCTATCTTGCGCAATCTGTTGCGCTACCACATTGTCAATGCAAGGGTAATTTTTACCGACCCACAGTTGATGCCTGCCAATCGTCCGATTGCTTATCCTACCGAAAACGGTCAGGTCATGTATCTATCACATACCAGTACGTTTATTGGGCTGATTAATGAAGGGACCAGTATACAATGGCAGGTAACAACCTCTAACTTGGAGCCCACCAATGGCGTCATCCACATGGTGAACGCGGTGGTCTACTATGCCGTTCCTACGGGAGATACGAATGCCCCTAACCCGGACCTAGTGCAGGATACCATCTATCCCATTGCCGATGCGTTCGTGAACGGCGGCTTCGAGTCGGCTGTCAATTTTGGTAGCAACCAACTGCTCCGTGTGAAACATATTACGGGCAATGGCGATTATGATCGGAAGGCCTTTATGATGTTTGATCTGGATGATTTTTCAAAAGAAGGGGTGGTGACTGACATGAAGCTACAGCTTGCCGTGTCGTTTACCCATGCAAAGGCTGTGCCTTTGGATCTGTACGAATCGCCGAGCACAACCTGGTCGGAGTCAAGCTTACGATTTAACAATGCCGTTTTTCCACAAGGAAGCCCTATTGCGCGTATCATCACCGCCAAGGTATCCACCTTTAACTTCGATATTACAGATTACTATAAAGCGCGCACCGCAGCAGGACGGGTCTCGTTCATGCTGGAAGGGGCGGCGGGAGCCGATGAAACGAATGATATCGCGTCCAAAGAACATCCTACCTTGAATCCGCCTATGCTGATCGCAACGCTCGCTTCAGGACTTAGTAACCTGCAGATCCTAACGAAGAATGATATTTCCGTAAGCAGCGGAGGAGTGTTTGTTTTCAGCGATGAGCTGTTGAAAATCGATGGCGCTGCGGCCAACGATATCATTTATACGATTGATGAGGTGCCGAAAAGCGGATGGTTGATTCGTGGTGCAAGTACCTTGCGGGCGGGAGCACGATTTACGCAGGCCGATATCGATCTCAACAACTTGCTGTTCATCCACGATGGTGTGCAGAGCGGAGCTGATCGTCTGGTGCTTTCCGCACGTGATCGTGCTGGTGCGCTCTTGGAGGATATTCAAATAATGATTAATGTGCAATAATATGTTTTTAGAACGATTTTCTTTCTTACATGTGATGCGAGGATTGTGTTTGATGGGGGTGCTCGGTGCATGTTCATCATCCACGGCGCTGGGCGATGATGAGCTGCCCGTGCCTACCGATCGTATTATCTCCTTTTCGGGGTTTGATTGGTTGGTGCGCAAGACAGGGACAAGCAAGGAGGGGCCAGGCCCTAACTTGTTCTCTGATTCGGAGGACAATGTTTGGGTCGACGCGCAAGGGCGTCTCCATTTGAAGATTGTGCAAAAGGGCGGCTTATGGTATTGTTCGGGGCTGGTGCTGAGGCAAAGCTTGGGCTATGGTAAATATATTTTTTATGTAGCAAGCGACGTTAGTAAGTTGGATCAACATGTAGTGGGTGGCTTGTTCACCTACCGTACTGATGAGGAAGAGATTGATATCGAATTCTCTAAATGGTCCAATCCAGAGAATATGGATTCCCAGTTTGCGGTACAGCCATCCGAACGCACAGGAAACAAGGTGCGCTATAACCTGGAATTAACAGGGTCGCAATCGACGCATTCATTTGATTGGCAACCCAATTATATCGATTTTTTTAGCGTACAGGGACATTCGGCAACGGTAACAGCTGATAATTTGATTCGACAATGGCGTTACACCGGAGCCGATATTCCGCCCAATACGGATGAACGGTTGCGGATAAACCTATGGCTGTTTCGTGGGCAGACGCCTTCCGATAGAAAAGAACAAGAAATGATCATTGAAAAGGTTGAATACATTAAATAGAAAAAAAAGAAATATGTCAGTATTGTATGATAACATCCATGTTTTCTTGACGGCAAAGGAAGCGGGGCAAGCGGCAGGACGCGCAGTTGAGGAACATCTTGTTTTACTACAAAAACAAAAGGAAGTAGTGCGGATGGTCTTTGCTGCAGCGCCTTCACAAGATTATCTATTGGACTATCTCTCTCGGTCGAAGAAAATTGTCTGGGAGAATGTGGAAGCTTTTAATATGGATGAATATATCGGACTTCCAGCAGGGAGCCCGCAGTTGTTTGCCTCCTATCTCGAAGATAGACTTTTTTCGAAGGTTAAGCTTCGTGCCAAGTACACTATAAATGCCGGAGGTGATATTGCCGATGAGGTGCAGCGTATCACAACGATGATTGCGAGCGCACCGCTAGATCTGGTATGCTTAGGTATTGGGGAGAATGGTCACTTGGCATTTAATGATCCACCGGTTGCGGATTTCGACGACGATCAGGTGATTAAAGAGGTGGAGCTGGACCGGGTTTGTCGACAACAACAGGTAAATGACGGGTGCTTTGCAGCCTTGGAAGATGTTCCTGCAACAGCGTTGACGTTGACCATTCCAACGCTGCTTCAAGCAGACGCCCTATTTTGCGTGGTCGTGGGTGCACACAAACGGGCCGCGGTGGCTCAGGCCGTCCATGGGGCAATAAGCACCGATTGGCCTGCAACAATCCTCCGCACGCATGCTAACTGCAATTACTTTTTTGATAAAGATTCGTATGCTGAATAACAGCGGCAATATTATAATGCAAAAGTAGCCCTAACGCTCGGGCTACTTTTTTATTATCATGTCTCATTTCACTGCTGACGGTACTTTTACTTCATCGCCAATAATGACGTCGTTGAATACGATATTTTCTGTATGGCTAAGACTTAACCCTGTCTTACAAGAGTCTATTTTTATATTGGAGAAATGTATGTTCGTTACCTTCTTTGTTGGAAAACCCTGAATGACTAGTCCTGCATTGCTTGCACTTTTGCAACTGAAACCATTGATGAAAATGTCGCGTATATCGGTTTCGTGGCCTTTGCCTTCGCCATGATAAAAAGAGGTGATGAACAGCGCATCTTCAACCTGCTTAAAGTTAACATTGTCGACGTATATGTTTCGAATAAAGCCACCTCTGTCTGGATTTGATTTGAGATAGATTCCTCTTTTGCAATAGCCGGAAGCAACACAGTTTTCGACATATACGTGCTCTATACCTGCAGACATCTCACTGCCTATTACCACGCCGTGTAACCCTTTGAAGCGGCAGTTTCGTATCACAATATTCTCGGAGGTAATGCCGATTTTTCGACCTTCGTGATCGCGGCCTGCCTTGATGGCGACATTGTCATCGGCGTTATTGAAATCGATATCTTCGATTAGGATGTTTTTCGAATATTCCGGATCGAAACCATCGTTGTTTTTATTGAAAGCATTGAATTTTACTTTCCGAGCAATGATATTTTCCGACTTTAGAAAGTGTACGCACCAAAAAGGTGAATTTTCTATGGTGACACCTTCTATGAGGATGTTTTTGCATTGGTAAAACTGGATAAGTTGTGGACGTAGAAAATGGCCGCTACCGAAAACCCTCTTCTCTATTGGGGTGTCTTGGTGGTTCATGTCCCGGCTTTTCTGTTGAGCTGGTTTTTGGCGATCGTACCATTGGCTAAATCCATCTTTGCCATTCCCATCGATTGTGCCCTCGCCAGTGATGGCGACATTTTTTGCCTTGTATGCATAGATCAATGGGCTATAGTTGTAAAGTAAGGTGCCCTCCCAACTCGTAGGTACAACGGGAAGATAGTCGTCAGCATGTGTTCCGAAAATTAGTTTGGCTCCTTTTTGCAGATCAATGCTGCTGTTGTCAACCATGTGGATCGGGCCATTGACGATGTAAATGCCCGGCGGGACAATGATCCTCCCTCCGCCTTTTCTTTGGCATGCTTTCATGGCCTCGTCGAAGGCGTGCTTGTTGTCGGTCAGTGAGTCGCCAAGGCCACCGTAATCCGTTAACTTGAGCAAGGTTGTTGAAAGGTTGACGCTGCCAATCTGTTTGATAATATCTTTCACTGATCTTCTTGTCGAAGCTGATCGATCTTCCGCATAGGGGCTATAGCAACAGTAGATGCAGCAAAAAAATAATATGGATAAAATCTTCATACTAGTATGGTGGAGTTTTTTACGGTTTAAAAATAGTTATTATGTAAGTATAAATCCTATTTTTTTGAACAATATATTGAATTTCTTTTCCCCATCTATTCAGTTAAAAAAATAACATGGCAGATATGTCTCTTTATCCTTTTTAGATCAGAAGTAAATTAGATATTGAAATAAATTTAAGTAAATTGATTATTCTGATTGAAATATATGTTTGGTTATTTTTGTATATGTTTTATTTTATTTATTTTTGATAAAAGATATTATTTGGCCAATTGTAAATGTATTTATAACCCTTAATAATTATGTTATGCTCATTAAGAAAAAAAGAAAGGAAGTTAGTGGTTTGTTGCGAAACAAGTTGAGGACGAAAGAACGACTTATTGCTGGCATAGGCCAGATCTTAGAAGAAGATACGTTCACCGGGCTATCTGTGACAAGGGTCTTCAAAAAGTTGCACGTGAATCCTAAGTTAGTCTATCTTTATTTCGAAAGTTTCGATAATCTCGTTAACACGTTTCTAAGGGCGAAGCTGGCACAGCTGGAGCTCGAGGCAAAAGCGGGGGAAAAAAGGCGTCGTGCTAATGAATCTGAGGAAATGTTAGAGGTGATCATTGCACAGATCGAGAAATTTCATCAGGATGGCGCGCTAAAGAAGTTGATACATTGGAGCCTGGTAGAAAAAAAGCAAAAGTTACTAAACGCATTGCTAGACAGCTATGTAAACCATTTTCGAACCCTTTTTCGGATGTATATGAAGAAGCTGTCTTTGGCAGAAAGGAAACGCTTAATCGCGCTATTGGATGTTTTGCTGTCTGGAACCTTCTTTTTGTCTGTGCATAGTTCTACAGGGGAGTTCTTTTTGGGACTTAATATGGACGCCGATGCAGATCGAAAGCGCATCTACGATACATTTAGACGAATACTTTTGACAGAGGTTCCCAAGGATTCCGCAAGATTGGAGGCATAGCATGCCTCTTGGGAAAACGTAATGGGCGTAAAAACAGTTCTTCTTAAAGAATCAGCAGATAGCGTTGGGATTTTAGACCACTTTAATGTATCTTCATCGCTAGCGTGGCAAAGGATTGTTTCTATGTTGCCGGCGCAATAACCATACTGCCAATGAAGAACTTATATTTTTTACTCGCATTCGTTTTACTTCACATTTTTTGTGGCCTATATGCGCAGGCACAGGATACGACTCAGACCGCGTTATCGTCCATGCAAGAGACCCAACAGTATCTTGAGCAAACTAACAAGCAGTTGGAGGTGCTGAAAGGATCGTATGAACAGCTTAAATTGCAATCTGAGAAATTACTTCGTGCTAATGACAGTATTCGGCATTTGATGTCTGAATCGCAGGAGCTTTCGCTCCAAGAGCAAAAGCAGCTTTATGAGACGAACTACGGTATCCTGATGCGGTCGTTCCAAGATATATCTTTGTTGAAACAGCAGGTCAAAGGCTATAGTCGCTTGCTCGATGTAACTTATGCGGGAACGCTTATCAGCCAATTGAACAATCCGACCAACGTGGAGTTGGGAACAAGTTTTTCCAAAGTCTTGCTCGATAATTCTGAAGCTATTTTGGGCCGCAACTTAAAAGGTAATGTAAAGAGCAAGTTTTCGGAAACCATAAAGCGCGTCGTTAGTATTCCTTTGGTGGGAACTATCGTCGAGTCAAATCCGATCAGTGCATTGGTAAAAGGTGTATACGATCAAGCCTTGTCATTTAGCGACAACGCCATCAAAGACCAAGACCTGCGTGATTTTCTAAGTAGCATAAAACCTTATACCGATTTTTATTACACACTCGATCAAACTACTGCCGGATTCAAGGAAGAACTGCTAGGCTATCGACGCGAACTGGCAATTTTTGAAAGAACACTCCTTCGGCACGAAGAAAGATTGTTATTAGCCATGCAGGCCAATGCAGCTAACACACAGTTATCGATCGAAGCGCTATTTCGGTATGCGGATCGACAGCGGTTAACTTTAGCGGAGATCAAGCGCATAAACGACTCATTGCCTGTTTCCAAGACCATCCGTTTGATTAATACATCACCAGAAATGACGTTGGATCAAAGTGCATTCGAAGAATCATTCAACAATTACATCGATCAGGTGGTCGCTGTACTGGAACGTGCATCAAAAAATGACAAACTACAGTTTGATGCTAGTACCATTGATAAATTGATTCGCAACCTGCGTAATACACGTATTCGACCATAGCCACATGCTCAATGTGGGGCATGTAGCTATGGGATTTGTAACGGCCGTCTACGCGATGCCGCCCATCAACGGATCGGTTCTGCTGGGCTGCCCATTTTCTACGTGCCCTGCATATTGATAGGCAAAATGTGGATCGGCACTATCGGAGATTTCGATGTCATACCACCCGTGGGATTTTTCCAGATCCATTTTCCATTTGAAGCTATGTGCACGAAAAGCTTTGCTTCCTTGTTGGTAAGAAAGATCCTCTATCGTAATCTCGTTTTGGTTTTGCGCCGTCTCGACCGTGAGCGCGGTAGCCTTTGCCATCTGTGCTATATGAAACGTAGCGCCTTTCGATAATTTGTTGCCCTTAAACGAGCGATAGAAACCATTTGGTCCATAAATTCGGATATGGTATATGTCCCCTGCAAACTGATCCAACAGCCAGTGATAGGTGATGGGTTCGTTTTGATGCACGGCGAAGTTCCAGGTTCTTCCAGGTAGTGCTTCACCTTCATAGGGAACCGCAGTCGTGGCGAAAAACGGAACACCGATTTCTTTGGTCGTTGGCAGCTCTTTGCCTACAGCAAATGTCACAACCAATGCATTCCTGTCGTTATCGATGTAGGCATTGACCCGGAGGTCATATGGAATAGCGCAGGCCTGCTTTGTGCCTCTTTCTTGTGGTGATTTCCACCATTCAGCTATGTTCTTGCCTGAGGTTATTTGATGCGCATCCAATAAAGTAAAGCCGGAAGGGAGAGCCTTGTCTTTCGCAGAGTGAATACGTTCTACGTATTGGTCTCGATCTACCGTGGCCATTTTCACGTTGTCTACCGTTCGTATAGGCTCAAATACCGACGTCAAGTTTCCACATACCAATCTACGCCATTCGCTTAGGTTGTCTTCAACAACCTTTTTGTGGTATTTCTTTTGTAGAAAATATTCCAAAAATTGTATCGGAGAGGTGAGGTCGAAGACCTCTGAATTTACGCGGCCACCTTTGCTCCAGGGCGAGGCCACCACCAGCGGAACGCGAAAGCCTAGACCGATAGGGCTATCCAGTGTACTGCCTATATCGCCTGTACGCTGCCGCTCTTGCTCCAATGTTACGTATTCATTCTCCGTACGCATTCCTTTGGGCAGGGCGCCGCTCTCGGGGCGTGCACTATGTGCTGGAACAAACGGAGGTATATGATCAAAGTAGCCATCGTTTTCATCGTAGGTAAGTATGAATATTGTTTTTTTCCATACTTCAGGGTCAGCCGTAAGGATATCCAAGGCTTCGGAAACATACCAAGCTCCATACCAAGGTGATCCCGGGTGATCCGAAAATCTGCATGGTGCGACCAACCAGGAAACGGTGGGTAGGTTGCCCGATTTTACGTCTTGCCTAAACTGATGGAAGATGTCGCCTTTGGGGACCCGCACTTCCTGTTCGCCGCCTCTGTCGGAATAGCGAATGGTCTCTAGTTTATGGTAGTCCGGATCTCCTGTGTTGGTCGTAAAAGCCTTTTGGTGTATAGCCCGTTGGAAGGGGGACAGCTTTTGGAAGGCTTCGGGACTAAAAGCTTGGATGTCGGTACGTAGTTGCTTCGCCTCCTTCTGTAAAGCCTGGCGTTCCGCCTCCGTGTTTTGCTGTGCAGCCGCCAAGACTGCCTCAATCTGTTGCAGTTGGCGTTGCATATGTTGGTGGTGCGCCGGATGGAAGCGCACATGGTACTGTCGGTGGAATTCTAGGTTGTTGTCGGTAAAGTTGGCGAGCCAATCTTCCTCTTCGCCTTCAAATCCCACAGGTAGGCTTAGTTCGTTTTGGTATACCCGCCAAGAAACATCGGCTTCTTCCAGCCGCTCTGGGTAGGTTTTCCAAGATACATTCTTATAGTTTATTTGGCCATTGTCCACGTGTGCGGTGGATGCCCCGCTATGCGGTTGCTCACGTATGCTGGCCGACCAAAAATAGGAACGATTGGCGCTGGTTCCAGTTAGGGAAGAGCAAAAATGCTGATCGCACACCGTAAACGCATCAGCGAAAGCATAGTAAAAGGGAATATCTTCCCGGTTGTGGTAGCCCATGGTCAGCGGAAGCTGCTTATAAGCGGGATTCCCTGCTTTCTTGGCCTCCAGCCAGGTGTTCATTTTTCCACCATTTCGCGCATGCACCATATCTTTCCAGCTATGCGGCAGTGAGCCCATCCAACTGGTTTTGCTGTTTTCCAAATCCAAGCGGAACGGTGTAGAGACATGTTTGTTGGCGTCTTCTTGTAGCCATACCGGTAAACCATTCGGCTGTATGATGGCTCTTGGGTCATTGAAGCCTCGAACGCCCTTTAAGGTGCCATAGCAATGATCGAAAGATCGATTTTCCTGCATGAGAAAAACAATGTGTTCGGCATCAAGGAAGGTCGATCCTTGTGCTGCTTCGATCGCCAATGCGCGTTGTATAGAGGATGGGATAAGCTGGGCAGCGCCTGTTGCTCCCGCCAGTAGTGCGGCCTTTTTTAAAAATGATCGTCTATTTTCCATGGATTTTTCTACTCAAAATATAGTAAAAACAGTATTGTCTATTCTTGGCCAAAGCAAACAATCTCCTATTAAGTCAGTGTTAGCTCTTGGAGAATATTTGATCAACAAATAAAGTGCAGTATGATCAAACGGGTGATTGGTTCCATTAGCTTAGTTCTCGATTCTTGCGTAAAAGGATGATGTTGCGGGTGTAGACCACCGATCCTAACAAGTGTCCGCAAAATAACACGACATCTTCGCGTAAAATGGCGTACAGTAAGATCAACAACGATCCCGCAAGGCTAATCGCCCAAAAACCGAGCGGCAACAACGATTCTTTTTTCGATTCAGAGTATAGCCATTGGTAGATAAATCGACAGGTGAACAAGGTCTGGGAGCTAATTCCGAGCAACAATAACGGACGGGCAATATGCGCTGAGGCCAGCAGTTTTTCCATATCATAAATGTTGTTGTTGTATCCATAGACGATCAATAAGAGGGGGAACAGTATGATGAATACACGAAATAGAAAATGAATTTTTTTCCACTCGCCCTGTAAGCTCATGTTACGAATGTAGATATAGTAGGTCAGGGTTTGCCCAAGCATAATCGCAAAGTCGTCACGTAGGTAGCCGTAACAAAAAAGAAGGAAAGAGGCCAATAAACTTAATTCCCAAAACAAAACGGGCGTTAATACCTTTTTGCTTTTTTCGGAGCTGATCCATTGAACGATCAGCCTACTCGAGAATAGGAGTTGTGCTATGGCACCGATAGCCATGATGATCCACTTATTTACTTCCATCTTCGGCAACCCTGTAGTTGATATATTTTCGTTTCATCCATAGGTAGGCAAAGCAATCCTGTAGTGGCCCCAATAACCTATTCCACAAGGTGAATTTTGACTGCCCGGCCAGTCGGGGAAAGTGCTTGACGGTAACCTGTTTTATTTTTCCTTTTTGGAGCAAAATCATGGCAGGTAGAAAGCGGTGCAGACCTGAAAACATGGGTATACGCTTGGCGTAATCCGTACGGATGATCTTCAGCGGGCAGCCCGTGTCGTCCATGCCATCCTGCGTGAAAAACCTTCTGATCTTGTTGGCTAGCTTCGAAGATATTCTCTTCGAAAAGGAATCTTTTCGAAGACGCCTCACACCCGTGACTAGGTCGTGGTTCTTCGCGTGTTCAAATAGGACATTGAAATCCATTGGATCCGTCTGTAGATCGGCATCTATGTAGCCTGTCCATTCGGTATAGACATGGTCGAATCCAGCTTTGATGGCTGTGCTTAGTCCATAATTTCTGTCAAAGGACAGGTATTTAAAAGAGGGGTTGGATGCACATTGTTCGCGGATGAGTCTTAGGCTTTCATCCGTCGATCCGTCGTTCACGAAAAGCACCAAGCTATTTCTACTTGCGGTATCGATGTATTCCTGCATCTTCTGAAAAAGACGAATTAGGCTTTCGGCTTCATTGTATACCGGAATAATAATTGTAAATTCAGATTGCATAAAGGTCTATCTTGTGTTAAGTGTTGTTATCGAAGTAAAATGGCGGCATGCTTGCCCACCGTTACCTTTTTAAAGTGGCTCAAATAGTCCATCAGTTTAGGCTGTTTCAACAGCTTCTCTCGGTCAATAAATAGTACGCCGGCGCCATATTTTCCTTCGAGCAGTTTTTCTTCGCTAATTTCCGTCACCGGGGCCGATAGGTATACGTCCATATTTTCTGGTCGTCGCATTTGCCAGCTGTAATATGTCGTTGTTGGATTTTCAGAGGCTAGGGATTTTCCTGCTGAAGCAATGTCACCATAGCCGATTAGGCTATTAAATTGCGATAGGCTTAATCCTGCCAGAAATACGGTGCCCAAAAGCCCAAATCCGAGCACGCGCACAGTCTTTATATAGCGCCGTTTACGCGCAATGAGGTATAAGCTATAGCAACCCGCGGCGGTTAGGATCAGCATCGCTGCGATCAGCAGGGGCGAACTCAGGTCTAGATTCGGCGTTCTATCTTTGAAGACGAAAAAGGCAGGTAAGGTTAATATGAAAATGAGTGTAGGCAATGCCAATGCAACTCGCGTAAGCAAATTTTCTTTTAGCTTACTTTGAACCAAAAAGCTGTAATAGATAGCGAATGGAAAGGCTGGTAGCAGGTAGATCACAATTTTGGAGCTTACCATAGATAGGAACACCAGTGTGGATAGACTACTTAAACCAAAGAACACTGCAAGATCGCTAGGACGCTGTTTGGAACGTATGCGTCCTATAATGACCGAAAGGATGAATAGCGACCAAGGAGCAAGTGCGTACCAAATACTAATGCCATAATAGTAAAAAGGCGCTTTATGATGGAACGAATCTACTGCTCTATTAACAGTTTGATGCACCAAAAGACCATATAGGTAATTCTTTCCGCCCTCGAGCCATACACCTAGAAACCAACATGCACAAAGCGATAACAGTAAAATGAGGCTGCGCCAATGCCAATATTTACCTATTTCACGTAGCTTTCGTTTGGCTAACAGGAAGCAAATACTACTGAGCAAAGGTACAATGATGCCCATTGGTCCTTTGGTAAAGACAGCAAGAAAAACACTAAGACCAAAAAGAATTTGTCCCTTTTTTAGGTCTATATTGCGCGTATACATCCGATAAAAGATATACAATGCATAGGTGATGAAGAGGCACATTAACATGTCCATGCGGAGTACGACACTGCTACCAATAAAAAAAATGGCCGTGAATAAGGCTAATCCCGCGGTCGCCCGATCGGATGAGGAAAGTTCATTTTTTGTCCACGCATCCATTATTTTAATAATCAGTAAGCTTGGCAGCACTGAAAAAAAGGATAGGGCCACGAGACTATGCTTCCCAAAAAGCAACTTGGAAAGCATAACCAACCAGAGGTAGAGCGGCGGTTTGTCCGAATAAAATTCGCCGTGGTGCATAAACGCAAAGAACCTCCCCAAACTTAGGTTTTCGTCCGCAATACTCAAGTAACGAAGTTCGTTATCTGGCGTAAAATCACGCAGTAAAAATTGAGGAAGTAAGCTGATGAAAAAAATGACGAAATGTATGGGTTTCATGTGTCTATCTAGAGGTCGCGCTTAGCTTTGTTCTGCGTAAATATCTTAATCTTAATTTGTTTTGTCAATACTTCCTTTAAACTATTTTACCTATAGTTAGCTTGGTCGGATGAAACTTGCAGCCCGTTCTAATTACCGAACAGCATACAACAATAAGTTAACGAGAGGCAGCGATGTGTATTTTATAGGCGATCAAACTTTTATAAATGTATTTTTTACATTTATAAAATTATAGTATCTTTATCGCAAACATAACCAATACTTGGAAAAAGAGATTCACCGTTCCACTGAAGGTTAGTTGAGGCTTTGGCTCGATGAAAGCACCAAGTTATGTTGTTACCATGTATGTTATTTTATAAATTTTTAGTAAAGCATGATGAATAGGATTAAGCGAATGCTCTGTTGCATTTTAGTTTTATGGTCATTTTCAGGTGTGTTGGCACAGGAGATCGCCACCGTCAATAGCCCGAATGAAAAACTTCAAGTTGCGTTATCGTTGGAACAAGGGAAACTCTATTATACTGTGCAACTCGATGGTAAGTTGATGCTAGAGAAGTCGCCACTTGGGATCCGAGGAAACCAAAGCGATCTTTCAGCAGGACTGCGTTTCTTGGGAAAACAGATCAAGCAGGTTGATGAAACGTATAACGAACCAAAGATAAAAGTCAGCCAGGTACATTACAAAGCAAATGAGTTGTCCTGTAGCCTGGAAAACAACAATAAACAACGGTTGACCGTTGTTTTCCGGATCAGCAATAACGATGTTGCTTTTCGCTACCATATACCGCAGGAAGGCGAGCCGGCCAATATGATTATTGAAGAAGAGCTTAGCGGATTTAAATTTCCATCTATCAGCACCACATTTTTGACGCCACAGGCAACGCCTATGATCGGCTGGATGAAAACCAAACCGAGCTATGAAGAGGAATATGTAGCCGATGACGTATTGGGTAAACCTTCCAAGTATGGAGTGGGGTACACCTTTCCAGCACTGTTTCACGTGGGAGATCGCGGTTGGGTCTTGGTTTCGGAGACCGGTGTAAATTCGCTTTACTGCGGTTCGAAATTGGGCGAAGGCACCAAAGATGGCCTCTATAAAATTGCTTTTCCAGAAGCAGGCGAAAACAATGGAATTGGGCGTCCAAACCCCACCATCGCACTGCCTGGCTACACGCCCTGGCGTACCATAACGGTTGGCGAGAACTTAAAGCCAATCGTCGAAACAACCATTCCTTTCGATTTGGTTACCCCACAATATGCCGCTTCCAAAGAGTACTCTTTTGGCCGCGCGACCTGGAGCTGGTTGGAGTGGCAAGACGGCAGTATCAACTTTGAAGATCAGAAGAAATTCATCGATCTTTCGGCTGCCATGGGCTATGAATTTACTTTGGTGGACAATTGGTGGGATTCAAAAATTGGCCACGACAAGATCGAGGAGTTGGTTGCCTATGGCAAGGACAAAGGCGTAGGTGTGTGCCTGTGGTACAATTCCAATGGCTTTTGGAATGATGCCCCCCAAGGGCCTAAAAATAGGATGAATACAGTGATACCGCGCAAAAAGGAAATGGAGTGGATGCAACGCATCGGTGTTAAAGGTATCAAGGTCGACTTTTTCGGAGGCGATAAGCAGGAAACACTAAAGCTATATGAGGATATCCTGTCTGATGCAAACGATTATGGCTTGGTGGTTATATTCCATGGCTGTACATTGCCACGCGGATGGGAGCGGATGTACCCCAATTTCGTGGGAAGCGAAGCGGTATTGGCTTCCGAAAACCTTATTTTCACACAACATGCCAATGATACCGAAGCTTACAATGCCACCTTGCATCCTTTTATTCGAAATGCCGTAGCATCGATGGATTTTGGGCCCGTGCTGTTGAACAAAAGACATAACCGAGAAAACAACGGGGGCACGATACGTAAGACTACGGAGACCTTCCAAGCGGCAACGGCTATTGTCTTCCAAACACCCGTGCAGAACTTCGGCATCACGCCGAACAATCTCTCCGATGCCTCCAAGGCGGTTATCGACTTCATGAAAAACGTACCTACCACTTGGGACGAGACACGCCTCTTAGACGGATATCCGGGCAAGTATGTGGTGCTCGCCAGAAGACATGCGGATACTTGGTATATTGCAGCAGTTAACGCAGAAGCTCGGGAGAAGCAATTGGAGATCCCTTTGCCTATGCTAAATGACGGATCGGCGCAGCTACTTCGTGATAATAAAGTACGCGATGCTGAACAGAAGGATTTATCTTTGCCGAAGAACAAGCGTATCAAGCTAACCATACCTTCCGGAGGAGCGGCCATTATTGTTGGTAGATAGTTCTCGTGTGAAAGTAAGGGAGGCAGAGTTTTATGGCGTCGTATATGAGGGGATTGCTTCTTTTTTTGAATGATTTGACTGCTGCCATTGTGTGGCGGAGCAGGTACTGCTTCATGCCGATATGGAGCAAGGTCGCTTGTATCTTTTTAGTTTGTTCTTTTTGCAACGTTGCTTTGTTGGGCCAGCCCAACAAAGCAACGTTTTTTTCTTTGCAGGATGGCCTTTCAAATCAACAGGTCCTGGATATTGCCCATGATGATGATGGCTTCGTTTGGATTGCTACGGAACTGGGACTAAACCGCTTCGCGAGTAAGTCCTTTGTAAGCTTTTTTAAGGCGGATCAGGTCGATGGTACGTCGGTCAATAGTAATGAAATCAACACGTTGCTGTATGATAGCGGAAAGCTTTATATCGGTACACGGGCCGATGGTCTAAATGTATTGGATCTCAAGACCAGTCGTTTTGCCTATTACCAGCATGATCCCAAAGATGAGCGCTCTATCGCCACCAATGACATCACGGATCTTCTAAAAGGGAGTGATGGCTATCTTTGGCTGGCAACCTATCACCAAGGATTGCAGCGCTTTGATTCCGCAGGCAAATCTTTCATGCGTTACAATCAAAAGGCATTGCCCAAGCTGCCGGAAAACGGTATATGGTCACTGGCCGAGGATCAGCAAGGCATGCTGTACATGGGCCATGTCAATAAAGGGGTTTCTATCTTCGATCGGAAGACAAAAGCTCTTAAGCAACTTACGGCGCAGCATGGACTGCCTGATGGCGAGGTCAAGGCACTGTTCTGTGATAGCCACAACAATATTTGGATGGGCACGCGAAGGGGACTTGCCGTATACCAGCCCCGGACGGGAAGAATCCAACAGATTTCTTTGGCGAGCCAATCGAAGAATAGACAGGAGCCTTTTGTTTACAGCATCAAGGAAATCGGAGAGACCATCTATGTAGGTGCCGAGTCATCGCAATTATTCATCTTACACCCTCAGTATCATCTCGGTAATCAGTTACAGGCTTTCGTGCCGGTTCAGGCTTTTCAACTTGGCCGTGGGCGTAATTCTTCTGTGCAAGATATTGCACCCGATCGTTTTGGTAATATTTGGATGGGCTTTTATGGTGGCGGAATTGGATTCATCAGCCACATGAACAGTTTTTTTTCGGTGTTTCCCGCACGTGATCGAGGGGCTGTAGCTGGGCTCTCTACCGTGAGCGGTGTTGTAGAGGGGCGGTCTGGTCAAATGTGGCTGACAACGGAAGGCGACGGGCTCGTTGGTGTGGATGAAGCCGGCATCTTGTCGACATCGCATCTCCCTCGAAAGGAGCTGCCCGATGATTTTCTGTTGGCCGCGTTTAAGGATAGTCGTGGAGCTATATGGGCCGGATTACAACAAGGCGGTGTTGCTGTTTTTGACGAGAATACCTACAGTTGGCATCGGGTCAATTTAGGCGAACGAGCTACCGAGGTGCGCGCCATGATGGAAGACCAGCGAGGATATATTTGGCTGGCGGCACAGCAGGGGCTATTCATCTACGATCCTCGATCGCAGGCCGTGGAAAAGGTATTGGTCAACAGGCCGATGTTGGGAGACTACGCCCCGAGAGCCATTGTGGAGGATAAGGACGGTAAAATTTGGGTGGGAACGTATGGACAGGGACTCTATGTGTTTAGTGCGGAGCGTAAGGTACTGTACAAATTTTCTACGGATAATGGTTTGAAGAGTAATACCGTTAATCATCTGTTTCGCGATCGGGACAATAATATATGGGTGGCTACCAACGAGGGCATAGGGTTTCATAGCGTTAATAGTGAGCTGGATGAGCTGATCAGTTTGGTTCCCGAAGGCGGCAATGCTTGGGCCAACATCAATGCCCTTGCCGAAGACCGAAATGGCAATATTTGGTGCTCCAGCAAATCAGGCCTGTTGCGCTACCTGCCAACAGAAAAAAGGTTTCTGACCTACGACGCCGCGTTCGGTATTCCAGTGGGCGGGTTTATCAATAATAGCGTGGGGATGGATCGCAAGGGGCGGTTATACTTTGGCATGCACGAAGGGGTCTGCTATTTTGATCCAGCAGCAATTCCCATTAAATTGAAAGCTCCGCCCATTCGGATGAGTCGTTTTATGGTCTTTCAATCGGGCGAATCCCAGTCGCCATCGCTTAAGCACGCCTCTACAAAAGAAAAAATAGCCTTGAAGCATAATGAAAATAGCTTCCGGCTGGAGCTGGCCGTTATGGACTATGCTATGGATGATTTGGTCGAATTCAGCTATAAGCTACAAGGTTTGGACGCTGATTGGATCTTTCTCGGAAATGAAAAGAACTTGGATTTTCGTAATATTCCTTTCGGCGACTATGAACTGCGCATTCGGACCCGCTTGAAAAACGGAGCGTGGTCGTCGGATTATCAACGTTTATTTATTGCCATTGCGGCACCTTTTTACCTCAGCAAATGGGCGGTAGCCAGCTATATATTGTTAGGGGTATTGTTGGCTTTTGTTTTAATCTTCTTTTACAGTAGGAAGATCAAAGCCGAGGCTGAACTACGTGTAAAGGAAGCACAGCTGGAGCAGGAGGAGCATCTCTATACCGAGCGGCTGAATTTCTATACGAATATCACGCACGAACTGCGTACTCCATTGACGCTTATACTGGGCCCATTGGATGACCTTTTGCAGGCGGATCAACTGGAAAACAAACAGCGCAGTTTGTTGCAAATGGTGCAGAAAAGTGCCAATCGGCTGTTTATGTTGGTCAACCAGCTCTTGGAGTTTCGCAAAGTGGAGTCGCAGCATAAAGCCCTGATTTTGGGCGAAGGATATCTGGCCGATATGCTCCGTGAAATTGTGCACCGATACGCTGAACTTAACATAAAAAAAGAAGTGAACATAACCGCGGAGATGCCCTCCGAAGACATCAAGACGACATTCGATGCGGAGATTGTGCAGTTGATTATCGATAATTTGATGGCTAACGCTTATAAATATACCAATAAGGGATATATCAAGCTACGGTTGGAATATCAGCAGGAGGCTTTGAGCAATTGGGCATTGATCACTGTCGAAGATAGTGGATGCGGTATTGCCGCGGACGATCTGGATAAAATTTTCGATAAGTTTTACCAAATTCAGCGACCGGCAATGCAGGGCACGGGCGTAGGTCTGGCATTGGTCAAAGAGCTGGCGGCAATTCACTACGGTCGGGTTAGCGTGACGAGCGCGCTTGGTCAAGGCAGTACCTTTTCGGTGCGCTTGCTTGCCAATCGTGTGCAAGTTAATCCCGCTGTTCGCGTGGAGCGCAGGGAAGGCATCAGTGATGAAACCTCTTCGGAAAGCCAACGTCCGCTGGTCTTATTGGTAGAGGATGATGCGGATCTGCGCAGCTACCTTTCCACTTCATTGCAGGTACACTATGAGGTGCTCACCGCAGAAAATGGTATGTTGGGTTTTGAGCTGGCAGTGAAGCGTATTCCCGACCTCATCCTGAGTGATATTATGATGCCGGATATGGATGGCTTCGAGCTGTTGGAGAAGCTGAAAGCAGAGCGAGAAACGAGCCATATTCCCGTCGTTTTCCTGACGGCAAAGGATACCGAGCTCGACCGCCAAAAAGGGTATGATCTGGGGGCAGACTCCTATTTAAATAAGCCCATAAGCGGGCAGCTGTTGCAGCGGCGTATCGAAAATCTGCTCCTCAAGCGTAAAGCCGTCTACACCGAAATCCTGCAGCACATTTCCGCCACCAAGACTCCCGTAGAAAAAACTGCCGAAAAGGAGGAATTATGGCGCGAAAATGCCTTTGTTCAAGATTTTGTGCGTATTGTCGAACAGCATATTCAGGATGAGGTGCTGGATGCCGCCACATTGTCGGATAAGATGAACATGAGCCAATCGACATTGTATCGAAAGCTCAAGGGCATCACGGGGAAAAATATCAACCAATTGGTACGTAAGGTACGCATACAAAAAGCTGCTGAGCTTCTGCGCTCAGGTAATCATAATATCACCGAAGTATCGTTTATGGTGGGCATCAACAGTGCTATTTATTTTAGGCAATGCTTCAAAGAAGAATTTGGACTGTTGCCTTCCGAGTTTGTCAAGATGCAGGGCAATCGCCCCTGACCAACGGCGCTTAGCTTCGAAGAATAACAACGGATTTGGGTAACGAAAACTAGCATGTACCATGGTCTGATCTGTCGGCGCAAGCACACTTCCACTGCCTGCTATTTTATCTTTTGTATTTCACCGTTAAAATTTGGAATTCGCTGTTTAACGTGGGTCAATCGATGTTTTTGACGAAATATTAGATGTTTTTTGACGAGAATGTATATGTTAACAAGTGTTAAAATCCCCTAAGTTTGACTTGTTATTCAATTATAGATCTAGGAGCCAATTTAAAACCCATGTCATCATGGTCATCGAAATTTCCTAGGTTTTTTTAAATCAGGCGCTACGCCAAAATATGTTTTTTATGTATACACGGATAAACCTGGGCCATGTTCCATGAGGGGAATGTTTACTTTTTACAGAGTATAATTTGAGGGAAGTTTAATAGTATGAAATCAAAAATTGAAAGCTAACATTTATGAAAAACCTAAGAACGCTTTTAGCGTATATGATGCTCTGGGTAATCCCCAGTTTAACCTATGCGCAGGGCAAGATTTCTGGACAGGTCACCAACAAGGATAGGGAACCCATTGTCGGAGCCAGTGTCCTCGTAGAAGGCATGTCTCATTTAATAACCAATACCGATGATAAGGGCTATTTTGAACTGAAAGCAGCAAAAGGCTACCTGATCGTGACTTACGTTGGTTTTAAAACGCAACGGGTTGCAATAGGCGACCAAACCGAATTTAACATTATCTTGGAAGCGGGCGACCAAACTTTGGAAGATGTGGTGGTGGTGGGCTACGGTACACAGTCAAAGCGTAATATCACCGGAGCAGTCAGTAACATCAAATCCGAAGATATTGTACGTTCATCTTCTTCGACAACCGCTGGAGCATTAGCGGGTAAGGTGCAAGGTATCTCGGTGCGGGCAAAAGATGCTCGTCCAGGTCGTGGTGCTGCCATTGAGATACGTAATATGGGTAGTCCGTTATATGTTATTGATGGGGTAGCCTATGGCGGTCAAGAAGGTATGGACTGGGTCGGGACGCAACAGGGATCAGGAGCTGATATTTTTAATGCACTTAACTTAGAAGATATCGAGAGCATTTCAATTCTAAAAGACGCAGCGGCCGCAGTGTATGGTTTTAGGGCTTCAAAAGGGGTTGTCTTAATTACTACCAAGAAAGGCAATAAAGGGGAATCTGCCAAAGTAAATATTAACGGTTACCAAGGCTGGCAAAACCTAACGCGTTTTCCAACAATGGCCAATGCGGCGCAATATACCCGTGGTTTAGTAGAAACCGCACAAAATGAAGGTCGTGATCCCAGCTCAGTGTATACACCAGAGGAATTGGCGAAATGGCAAGCTGGTACTGAACCAGGTTATCAGGGATACGATTATTACGATATGGTGATTCGCAAGAATATCCCACAGAAGTACATCAATGCAAACATTACTGGGGGTGGACAGAAGTCCAATTACTTCCTTTCTGTGGGACATATGGATCAAGAAGCCATGATCAAGGATTTTAACTACAAGCGTACCAATATACAGGCGAATATGGAAGCGGAAGTAGTGAAGGGATTGACCGTAGGAACACAGATTTCTGGTCGTCATGAAGGTACGCAAGATGTCGGTTTGCCAGGCGGAGACGGTTATTTCTCCTCGATTTTGGCCATTATGAAAAATAGACCGACCGTTGGTCCTTATGCTAACGGCAACCCCGAATATCCGTACAACACACATGATTTTGCCTACAACCCGGCTCTTTTTGATCGCGATATCGTGGGTTACAAGGACAATAAGTATTTAGCGGGCAATATCAACCTGTTCGCTACGTATAAAACGGATTTTGGTTTAACAGCGAAGGGGACGGTTTCCTACAATTACACGAACAATAAATTTGACGGATTTCAGTACACCTATGACGTCTATCGTTACGAGGACGAACAGTATAAAGCTACCAATGGAAGCCGCGCGGGCTGGCGTTATAGCACGACACGCGAGATGGCTTCACGTTTTGCGCAGTTCCAATTGGACTATAACAAGCAGATCGGTGATCACACCTTCTCGGCTATGCTCGGCTACGAACGCTCGGATTGGGATAGAACATATAGAGCTCTTGGTACTAATCCATCCAACAACTACATACCATTGATGAGAATTTTAGGAGAAATAAATTCTATCGATGATGGTTGGGGCTATGAGGCACGCGCAGGGTATATCGGCCGTATAAACTATAATTACAAAGGGAAGTATCTCTTAGAAGTTTTAGGAAGATATGATGGATCCTTTATGTACTACAAAGGAAGACGTTGGGGGCTTTTTCCAGGCGCTTCTTTAGGCTGGCGTGTATCGGACGAAAATTTCTTTGAAACCATCAAGTCTGTCGTAAGCGATCTTAAAATCCGCGCTTCCATTGGGCAGACCGGTATGGAACAAGGTACAGAGATGCATGGTTATTTAGATGGATACAATTTTGGCGTAGGTGGTGCTATTATCGATGGTGCTTACCTGCCGGGCATACAGGCTAGAGGTATACCTATTCGTAACCTGTCTTGGGTGAAGAATACGAACTATAACATTGGTGTGGATTTAGCCATGTTCGATAATAAATTGGCGATTACAGCAGATGCCTTTAAAATTATCCGAACAGGATTTCCAGGTAAACGCTATGATGTGCTGCTACCTTCCGAAATTGGTTACGAATTGCCAAATGAAAACCTTAACAAAAATGGTTATTATGGTGCGGAAGGAATCGTTACCTACTCCGATAAAATTGGTGAATTGGGATACGTAGTTAGTGCCAACATGACGTTCTCCCGTTTCCGTGCGCTAGAATCCTATAAGCCCCGTTTTAGCAGTGCTTGGGATGAGTACCGTTGGTCCAACGAAGATCGCTGGGGCGGTGTATGGTGGGGGTATCAAGTCGTTGGACAGTTCCAATCCATGGAAGAAATACAAAATCACCCGATCAACAACGACGGGCAGAACAACAAAAATCAATTACCAGGTGACTTGATCTATAAAGATGTAAATGGAGATGGCGTGATTAACGGCATGGACGAGCGTCCGATTGGTTATCCGACAGGTTGGGCGCCAATGTTAACATTTGGGGGACGTATAGGTTTGGATTATAAAGGCATTGGGCTAAATATTGATTTCGCTGGTGGTTCTGTACAGTCTTGGAATCAAGATTATGAACTACGTAATGCTTTCCATGGTGGCGGAAACTCGCCGGCTTATCTATTGGAAGATAGATGGCATCGTAAAGATCCGTATGATCCCAACAGTGAATGGGTCGCAGGCTATTATCCGGCAGTGCGTAATGGCAATTCCGGGCCGAATGGTCGCAACAGTGATTTTTGGTTGACTAACGTGCGTTATCTGCGCGTTCGCAATCTGGAATTGGGTTATAACCTTCCCAAATCTATTATCGAGCGTGTAAAAGCAAAAAATCTACGCGTATATGTTAATGCCTCCAATCTTTTCTCTTTCGATAATGTGAAAGGTTTCCAGATTGATCCGGAGATTGAGGCTCCTGCAGCGGTGGTTTATCCACAACAAAAAGTGTTTATGGTTGGATTTAATTTGACTTTTTAAGATGAGATTGCTAACAAGAAAAATATGTATAGGTGCTGCTTTATTGTCTAGCTTGTGCCTAGCGAGCTGTAACCACGATGCTTGGTTCGATCGTGATTCCAAAGGGTTAATTATGGAAGATCCTCTTTGGAATGATCCAAAGCTCACCATTGGTGTGCTCGCAAATCTATATGATCGATTACCTACGATGCACGGTGTTTTTAATACGGGTGGGATGACGGAACTGGATGATGCCATGTGGTCGGGACACCGTGATCAAAACTGGCGAAACGATTTTCAATTTGCGGATGATTATGGGCGCTATTGGAATTATGGCTTGATCAGAGAAATTAATATTGCTTTGGAAAGCATCCAAACGAAAAGCACGTTGCTGACAGAAGACCAAAAAAAGCAATTTTTGGCAGAATTACGTTTCATCCGCGCGTTTGTATACTTTGAAATGGTGAAACGTATGGGTGGAGTACCTATCGTCACTACGCAATTGATCTATGACTTCAGTGGTGACCCAAGCCCATTGCAAGTTCCACGTGCAAAGGAACACGAAGTTTATGACTTTATTTTTCAGGAACTAGAGGCCGTTAAGGATGATTTAGCGGTAAACAATGCGAGTAAAACTAGAGCGAATAAATATGTGGCCCTAGCTTTGGAAAGCCGCGCGATGCTCTACGCGGCATCGATTGCAAAATACAACAACTTGATGGCGGCGCCCATCACTACAGCAGGAGGCGAAGTAGGTATACCAGCATCGATGGCTAATGATTATTATACCAAATCACTGGCAGCTTCGCGTGAGATTATTGCGGGACCTTATCAGCTCTTCAATGAAAATGCCGATAAAGGAGCGAACTTCTACGATATGTTAAATAAGAAAACCGGTAGTGAAGTGATTTTTGCCAAGGACTTTGAGACAGGTCTTAAGGTACACCGCTTTGCGTACGATAACATTGTGAAGACCTTTACGGAAGATAATGAATCCTCTTCTACAATATCCCCCTCTTTAAATTTTGTAGAAAGTTTCGATTATTTGGATGGTACAAAAGGTACATTGCGCACACGCGATGCAGGCGGAAACTATATTGCCTATAGTACCCCCGATGCATTGTTTGCAAATAAAGATGGTCGTCTTTTCGGAACTGTTATCTACCCCGGGACTTCTTTCCGTGGCCGTTCCGTGAGTATTCAAGCAGGTGTAGCTACTTGGACGAATAATAGCTATCAATTTACAACCGCACAACAATTGGGGCAAGCGCATCCTTCTGGTGGTCTTTGGACAGGTTTTGATGGTCCACAACTGGATGCCCAAGATGTCAGCAACACCGGTTTTTATATCCGGAAATTTGTGAGCGATGCGCCTGCAGCGAGTACACGCGGTACTTCAGCCGCAAACTGGTGGCCTTGGTTCCGTATAGGAGAAATTTACTTAAATGCTGCAGAAGCAGCATTCGAATTAGGACAGGCAGATGCACGTAACTATGTGAATGCTGTGCGCGAGCGTGCCGGTTTCCCTGCGAATAGTATTACCACATTGACCAATGATATTATTCGTAACGAACGTCGTGTGGAACTTGCCTTTGAAGATCATCGATTTTTTGATTTGAAACGTTGGCGAATCGCACATTTGGTTTGGAATGGAAGTGAAACGGAAGGAAGTTCGGTAGTCAATGGACTTTTTGCCTATCGCGTTATTCGTCCCGGACATGCTGACGATGGTAAATATATCTACGAGACGGTACGCCCTACAAGGTTCCGTCGTGCACGCTTCTTTCGTATGGCCAATTACTATGCATCCATTGATCAAACGGTGTTAAATAACAATCCGAAAATTGTTAGAAATCCATTCCACTAATCTATTGCATGATGAAAACTAAAATTTTAATAACATTCATCGCAGCGGCAAGTTTACTATTTGCAGCTTGCGAATACGATAATTTTGAAGCGCCAAAGTCGACACTTTCCGGTCATATCGTTTACGAGGGAAATGCAATTCCTATCCGGAATAACGGTGCAGAATTGCAACTTTGGCAGGATGGCTTCGCAACAAGGGCACCTATCCCAGTCTACATCAACCAAGAGGGGTATTTCTCTGCATCACTTTTTGATGGGGAATATAAACTGACGCGGCTTGGCAATGCGCCTTGGTTGCAACAGTCCAGCGACACCATAACCGTAACGGTGAAGGGTAATACAACAGTCGATGTGCCATCTACGCCCTATTACACGGTAACGAATACCACCTTCCAAAAAAATGGAAATACCGTTACGGGGCAGTTTACAGTAAATCGTATTGTGGCCAATTCCAATCTGGAATTTGTACGCTTATACTTGGGAAAAACCTTGTTGACCGATCAGGTGCAACGCGATCTTCGTGTAGAAGGCAATGTTGCCAATTTCGTCTTTGGTCAACCAACCACGCTTTCCGGCGAAATTCCGGAAAACCTGCGCAATCTCGATTTCATCTTTGCGCGCATTGGCGTAAAATCATCGTTAACGGGCGAATACAACTACAGCCCCGTACAAAAAATTGCCTTAAAGTAGTTCCCGCAATGACTACCCAAATTGGTGCAGAGCTTGCTCTGCACCAAGCAGGCAAACTTATTCAATCAATGGCCGGTGGCGCGAGCAATATGCTCGTGCCTTTGGCTTGAAAGGCTACAGCAAAAAAGAATGCGTAATTATTGTTATATTGAATCACTTAACTTAAACCCTAAATGAAGAAAAAAGAACTGTTATCGGTGCGCTACCTCCTGCTCGCCTTTTTTGCTACGATCTTTGCCCAGCCGCTTTTGGCGCAGGATTACAAATTTGGTCCGGCAGACAAAGACTATGTAGGTTACCTATTCGCTTATTTTAAGGGCAATGCCGTGGAAGATGAAGCGGTCTGTTATGCGATCAGCACCGACGGCTACAACTACCGAGCGTTGAACAATAATAAGCCCGTGTTGGATTCCAAGAAGATCAGTACTACAGGTGGGGTTCGCGATCCGCATATCCTTCGTGGCGAGGACGGCAAGTCCTACTACATGGTCATCACCGATATGACCTCCTCAAAAGGTTGGGACTCCAACCGCGCCATGATCCTGTTGAAGTCCAATGATTTGATTAATTGGACACATGCCGTCATCAATATACAGCAACGCTACAAAGGACACGACGATCTAAAGCGTGTATGGGCACCACAAACCATCTTTGACCCTGCGGTAGGCAAGTATATGGTCTACTGGTCCATGCAACATGGAGCAGGACCCGATATCATCTACTATGCCTACGCCAATGCTGATTTTACCGATCTGGAGGGCGAGCCTAAAGTGCTTTTTCTGCCTAAAAATGGAAAGTCTTGCATTGATGGGGATATCATCAACAAGAATGGACTATTTTATCTGTTCTATAAAACAGAAGGCGATGGCAACGGACTTCGTCTAGCGCTGACGGACTCGCTTACCGCTGGTAAGTGGATCGAACAGCCGGGCTACAAGCAGCAAACACGGGATGCTGTAGAAGGTTCTTCGGTGTTTAAGCTCAACCATTCCGACAAGTATATTCTGATGTACGATGTTTACGGAAAAGGCAAATACCAGTTTTGTGAAAGCGTGGATCTAGATCGCTTCAAGGTGATCGACGAGGACGTAAAAATGGACTTCCATCCGCGCCACGGGTCCATTATTCCTTTGTCGCGTGCAGAACTCCAAGCCTTAACCGATAAATGGGGTGTTCCGCAAGGTATGGAGCTCTCTTTTAAGAAAAATCCAGTGTTGGATGGCTTTTATGCAGATCCTGATGTGCTGTATTCCAATAAGACAAAGAAATACTATATCTATCCCACCAGCGACGGCTTTGATGGTTGGGGTGGTTACTACTTCAAGACCTTCTCTTCCGACGATCTGAAGACTTGGAAGGACGAAGGAGTAATCTTGGATCTTAAAAAAGATGTGCCCTGGGGGCCACGTCATGCTTGGGCGCCAACCATCACCGAAAAGAAGGTAAAAGGGGATTATAAATATTACTATTATTTTACCGCTGCGCAGAAGATCGGTGCTGCCGTTTCCGATTCGCCGACGGGACCTTTCAAGGATTCGGGAAAACCCTTGATCGACTTTAAACCCGAAGGTGTGAAGGGTGGTCAGGAGATTGATCCTGCCGTCTTCAACGATCCGAAAAGTGGGAAGAGCTACCTCTACTGGGGTAATGGTTACCTTGCTGTGGCCGAATTGAACAAGGATATGCTCTCCATCAAAAAAAATACGGTGAAGGTCATGACACCGGATAATACCTTTCGCGAGGGTGTTTATGTGATCTTCCGTAAGGGCACCTACTATTTCCTATGGTCTGAAGATGATACGCGCAGCGAAAACTACCGCGTGCGCTACGGAACCTCGAAGTCGCCATTTGGGCCGATCGAAATTCCAGAAAACAACCTGATCTTACAAAAAGATCCGTCGAAAGGTATCTACGGCACTGGTCATAATTCGGTGTTGCAGATTCCCGGTAAGGACGAGTGGTATATCGTTTATCATCGTTTCAACTACCCAAAAGGAATCGAGATGGGAGACCCTGCTGGCTTCAATAGGGAGGTTTGTATCGATCCCCTCTACTTTGACGAGCAGGGCAATATCTTGCCGGTCGTCGTGACCCACTAGATTGTCGAGTCCTGCGAGTAAGCAGGAGCGAGGAATGAGTTAATAAATAAGAAGCTTAGGGTATTATCCGAAAGAAAAGAAAGGCGATAGCCTCTATCTTTATAATACCTTAACCTGATTCTCGAATACAGCATAGATATGAAAAACATGTTAAAATATGCGCTTGTTGGATTGGCGGCTACGCTATTCCAAACCGAGGCGCTGTGGGCCCAGCCGGGTTTCGGCAAAGCCGAAAAAATCAATGCCGACTGGCGTTTCCACTTGGGCGATACCGATGGTCAAGTCGGCAAAGCCAATAATGATCGCTCTTGGCGCTGGGTAAAGCTGCCGCACGATTGGAGCGTGAAATCACCATTAAGTCCTACCTTGGCCAGTGCCACAGGATACCTTCCAGGGGGCATTGGTTGGTATCAGAAGAAAATTACTGTTCCGGCAGAAGATCAAGGTAAAAAGATGTACCTCTATTTCGAAGGGGTCTACAACCGCAGTGAAGTTTTTATTAACGGCAAATCCATAGGCAAGCGCCCGAATGGCTATATATCGTTCGGATACGACGTAACGCCCTATCTACAATACGGAAAAGAGAACGTAATTTCCGTGAAGGTCGATCACAGCCAAAGTGCAGATTCCCGCTGGTACACCGGTTCGGGTATCTACCGCGATGTGTGGTTGGTGCGCGCCAATCCCGTGCATCTTGATCAATGGGGTGTTTATGCCTATCCGGAAGTGAGCAAAGGCAAAGGAACTTTGCAGGTGCAAGTAGCCTTAACCAACGCCTCCGAAACGGAGGCGAAGCTTGATGTTGTGCAAGAGCTCTTGGATGCAAAAGGATCCGTTGTGGCCAAGCAAAGCACAAAGGCTAGCCTGGCTGCTGGAAAACAGCAGGAGCTGAAAACACAGCTGAGCCTAAAGAACCCTAAATTATGGAGTTTGGATCAGCCAAATCAATATACCCTGCGCACGACCGTTTTGCAGCAGGGCAAGGAAATCGATAAGTCGGAAGTTAAAACGGGGTTCCGTACGTTCACCTTTGATCCCAATAAAGGGTTTGCCCTCAACGGGGAATGGATGAAGGTGAAGGGCGTTTGCTTGCACCATGATGCCGGCGTATTGGGTGCCGAGGTATATCCAGAGGTATGGCGCCGCCGTCTGTTGACCTTGAAGGAGCTCGGCGTGAATGCTATCCGCACCAGCCACAATCCACAGGCTTCTTCGCTTTATGACCTTTGTGATGAGCTGGGTTTACTGGTGATGGATGAGGCTTTTGACGAGTGGGAATTCCCGAAACGGAAATGGTTGGAAGGTTGGAATTTTGGAACACCCGGATTCCAGGGTACCTTCGACTTTTTTCAGGAATGGGGCGAGCGCGACCTGGCCGATATGGTGAAGCGTGATCGTAACCACTTGTCCATCTTCGCCTGGAGTATTGGTAACGAGGTCGACTATCCGAACGACCCCTATTCGCATCCTATTTTGGGTGGCGAAAAGAAAGAAGGCGGATTCACGCAGGCATCCTATGGCGGCTATAAGAAAGATGCGCCAGATGCGATGCGCCTCGGCGATATCGCTAAAAAGCTGGCTGCTGTCGTCAAAAAGTACGATAACAGCCGCCCAGTAACGGCGGGCCTTGCCGGAGTTGCCATGTCCAACGAAACCGCTTATCCGGGCGCCTTGGACATTGCAGGCTACAACTATACGGAGAGCCGCTACCAGCAGGACCACGAGCGTTTTCCTGATCGCGTGATCTTCGGTAGCGAGAACCGACATGATTTTTCGGCTTGGAAGGCGGTGCGCGACAACGAACATATTTTTGGGCAGTTCCTTTGGACGGGGATCGACTACCTTGGTGAATCAGGCCGTTGGCCTTCCCGCGGCTTTTACTCGGGTTTGGTCGATTTTGCGGGATTCAAGAAGCCGCGCGGTTATTTCCGCCAGTCCCTTTGGGCAACAAAGCCGATGGCCTACTTGGGCACCTACTCGCTGCAGGGCGGGGGCTCGGCAACCGACGTGTGGTCGGCTTTAGAGGCCGAGCAGGGTCAGCGCAGCAACGAGGCTCCATCCATGGATGCTTGGCCGATATGGAACTACCCCGAAGGACAGTTGATTCGGGTGGTTTGCTACACCAACAGTGCGAAAGCGCGTCTTGAGCTTAATGGTAAAACCGTAGGGCAAGAGAAGGCCTACGACCAAGAGCAGGGCATCATCTACTGGGATATCCCGTATGCCGCGGGCAAGCTTGAAGTGATCGGCTTGGATGCGTCGGGCAAAGAGATTACGCGATATGCCATCCAATCCAGTAAACGGCCAGCGGCCATCAAGGTATTGCAGGGCGATGCCTTATCCTTGCCCGCAAAAGACGGCGTCGCACAAATCGAGCTACAGATTGTGGATGAAGATGGCACAGCGGTGCTTATTTCGGAAGAGGAGATTACCTGCGATATCGTGGGCAATGCACGCCTTTTAGGTTTAGAGGCCGGCAATAATGCCGATATGGGCGATTACCGTGATAACAAGCAACGGGTTTACCATGGAAAAATGATAGCCTACATCCAAACCAACGGCGCTGCAAATGAAGAAGTGGCGGTACGCTTTAGTGCGCCTTGGTTAAAGTCTGCCACGATAAAGTTGTCTTTGAAGTAGATCGCTTTTTATTAAATTTATAATTTTCATCAGGTTGGTCGTATTTATTTCGATCAACCTGATTTTTTTAAAGGGAATTTAAATTTTTCGATCAAGCTTTTATGTACCCCTTTCACTCAAAATACCGCTGTTTGGAGCTCAGGTCACTTTCCTCTTTGTCCAAGATCAGCAATCCATCCAGGCTATTGTTGAAATTGGGGTCCACGTTGAAGGCTATGATTTTAGCCTGTAGCTGTAGGTATTGGCGCAGCAGCACGGGAAATCTATTATTGGGCGATTCTATATCTTGGATAAGCGATTCCAAGGCTTGGAAAGAAGCCGGGTTTTCTAAAAGTGTTTCCAGCTTCATCCGTTTTAAGTTCGGTTTAAAAGCTTTTTTGGGCTTTACAGATTTTGCCAGTTTAGCATCGAAACAGTTGCGGCGTATAAATTCAACGATCAGCGATTTCGAAAATAGCGAGAAGTCGCCACTGATGCTTACCGGACCAATCAGATAACGGTATTGCGGATACTGCTGCATGCAGCAAACAATGCCTTTCCATAAAAGGTACAGCGGCATGGGTTGCTTTTGGTACATCGGTTGTATCCAGCTGCGCCCCAGTTCCATGGATTGCGGCAGGCGTTTGACAAAATCGGCCTTCATCTTGAACAACTGAGAAAGGTAGAATCCCCGTTTGCCTTGGGCGTACATAATTTCTTCACCAAGGCCGATGCGGTATCCGCCAACAAGGCGTTTGTCTCTTTCGTGCCACACAAAGAGCTGCTTGTAGTGCATGTCGAACACATCCAGATCAATGGTTTGGTTCGTTCCTTCGCCCACCTCACGAAAGGTAAGCTCCCTTAATCGGCCAATCTCGCGCATAGTGCGCGGTATCTGGGCGGCATTGGCCAAGTATACGCTGTAGCTTCCACTGTTAAAGAGTTTTTGCGCATTGATGCCGACCAGCTCCGCCTCTAGGTCGGCGGCTTGCGTGGCTTCGGCAATGGGTAGCGGCTTGTGGGGCTTCTTAAAGAGGTCGCGCTCGGTCCAGTGCCATTTGTTGCTGTAGGTGTCCATGCCTAGCGCATAGGTAAGTGCCCGTATATATTCCAGCAGTCGTTCCGGCTTATGAAGGCTCTCGTCCAGCTTGGAAAGCTGTATTTTTTCACCTATGCGCACCCGAATAGATTTACCTTTCTTGTTAAAAAGTTCGGCCGGCAACCGAATGGTGCGCAATTTAGGATGTAGCCGTCCCAGCCAAATAAAGGCAGCGCTATTATGTCCGTGAAAGTAAAGCGGGATCAGCGGTACATCCACCTTGGTTAAGAACTTCCCGATGACGGGATGCCATTTTTTGTCGGTTATCTGCTGTATATCCCACTGATAAGAGGAAACCTCGCCCGCCGGGAAGATGACGAGGGGCGTGCCTTGGTCGAGTGCTTGCCACATCTTGCGTATGCCAACAGCGTTGCTTGTCAATGCCTCCTCATGAAAGGGATCTACCGCAATAAAGGTATCCTTCAGGTTGCTTATCTTTTCAAGGATGTAATTGGCCAATATCCTGGACTCTGGCCGTATCTCATGCAGTATTTTCAAACTTATCAGGCCTTCAATGCCCCCATAGGGATGGTTGGCCAGCATCACAAAAGGACCCTTATTGGGAATACGACGCAGATCTTCAGCACTGATGGCGATCTGTACACCCAATGCAGCAAGCACGGCGTCCACAAAAGCGATTCCCTGTAGATGACGCACCTTTTCAAATTCCCGATTGAATCGGTTGAGTGAGGTCATTTCCATTAGCATGTAATCCAGCCCTGGAATCCAAACATGATGAAGCCCTGTCGCCTTCGACAGCATCTCTCTCGAAATCAAAGGAGCCATACCAAAAAGCTAATATGCATAAATCGTTTTTAACAAAGTTAAAAATTAGACATAAACTAGCTGTGAATTGGATGTTAATTTGTTGTAAATAAGTTATTTATCTTCTTTTGCGCTTTGTTCGGCGGCGGTTTGTTTAATTTTCTTTTTGCTTTTTACGGGTTTGGCTTTGCTAACGGTTAGCTCCGGAGCCAGGTATGCCTTTTTCATAACATTAGATTTGTATGAACAAGTTCGGTATTATTTTTCATTTAAAAAATACTACATGAAATTGTTGGGTTTTCATCCTTTTTTTATGTCGTTCCTGAAAGAGCTCTTCAAGACATACCTACCTTTGCTACTCCTGATTAACGGCAAGGTCGCATCATTTTTGTTGCGTCTGTAGCACATGCCCATGCTCTCCCATAAGGATGCAGCAAAAATTCGCGGCAGGGTTTTGGAACGAAAGAGCATTGCGTATGGAGATAGCGTTAAAATTTTAAGATTGCTACTACCAGCTCGTCACATTATCGCCTCATCACCAGCCTTTTTAGGTATCGCCCACGTCCCGGGCTTAGGGACAAAATAATATCTACTAGTGCATACAGCATATCGAGATAAGGATTGCAAAGGGCTTGAGACCCTATTATAAAAATGGCCGGATTGCTCCGACCATTTATGCTTATGAAAATATCTCTCGGGGAGAGAGATGCACAAAAGTATTATAAAAAAATCTGAAACTTCGTGTTAAAACCTTCGTTTGCCATGTCAAAAACTACATGGTTAACTCGCTTGTTAGTTTGTGCGGAAAGAAAGGGCGGTTTTTCCCGTGTGTTTTTTGATAAATCTACGGAAGTTACTTTCGTCGCTAAAGCCCATTTCAAAGGCTATTTGCGAAATGGACAAGGTGCTGTTTTCGATGTAGTTGATGGCTCTTCTTGCTATGGTTTCCAGGATGATCTGCTTGGCTGTACGATCAAAAACGTCTATACAGGCCTTCGATAGCTTGCGCGCCGTGACGTGCAGCGCATCGGCATAAAAGTTGACGGTGCTTTCTTGCTTGTAATTCCGGTGCAGTATGACGATAAAGCTATTGACTAGGTTTCGGTCGGATAGCATAGACCCATGTATATCGTCCGGAACATCGGGTAGTCCCAATAGTCCCTCCAGTAACAGGGACTCAATATGGTTTTTCAGGGCCGCATGGTAGAGCGGTAGACTTTTTTCGGCGAACATTTGTGCTCGGAAGTTCAGCACATGGCGTACCTCTTCAGGTGGTCGAACGGCATCAACGATCTGAATTTCGGCTGCGTGATCGAAGAAAAGCCGCGAGTACAACATCTCCGCATCTTTATTCGAACGATCATAAAAGCTATCCGGAAACGTCACGCGATAGCCAGCTTCAGCAGTGGGTTTGACCAGCTTGATACGGAGGCCTGGGCCAATAAATAAGAGTTTGTTGCTAGGGATGTCATGGTAGGTAGAGCCGACGACAAGTTGCAGCGGTGCCAAAGTACGTATGATGGTGAACAGATCGGAGGATCCGTCCACTATGATGTCTTCTTCATTTGGCCTCAATTGAATGAGCGAAATGATATTTTGTTTGTTGGATGTAGCTTCCATGGTGCATTATCATCGAGACGATGGTATTAATTTACAAAAAAAAATAAACGTATGTCCTCTTCGTAAAAAATAAATTTGTCTGCCGGGAAAGCTATGAATCCATTTTTGCCTTTACACGACACAATGTTTCGACCTTCATGTTGAGGTAAGAAGCAACGTATTTAAGGGTTACCCGGCCAAGCAGACTGGGGCGTGTTGCTGCAAACCTTCGATAACGTTTTTCTGCAGATGGAAGCCGACAAAGGAAAGCCCGTTCATCGGCATCCCGATAATAGCGTTCCAGTAGTTTTCGCCCAATGATGTTGGCTTCGACAAAGCGCTCGTACATCTCGTCCAATGCCTGTTGGGAAATGCCGATAAGCGTGCTATCTTCCAAGGCCTGTATGTATTCCTCAGTTTCAATGCGTAGACCCAGGTTGCGAACACTTCCCACCATATTGCCCTCCTCGTTGAGCCAGGTGGTAATGTCCTGCCCATCTTCTTTTATGAAACCGCGGATAAGCCCCTTGACAATAAAGTAGATGGTTTCCGTATGGTCTATCGGACTGCGTAAAAATTTACCTTTTTTCACCTGAAAGTAGCTGCACTGCGCAATCAGGTGCTTCCCCGCCTCGGCCGAGATCGGATGTATATTGCTCAGAAACTCCGTAATTTCCTGGAATCCCACGCTTGGTTTTGGTTCAGCCATGTCGCTGTCTGTCTTTTTAAGTTAATCAATGGTGAAGCAAAAATACGCAGTTGTCGGCTTTGTTTCGCTAGGACAATCACATTTTATTTTGTCGCACACGACAAAGTGCCGCATTTCGGCTTCAGCTTTTTTTTAAAATACTGATTGACATTTGTCAACGCCCCGAAATTTCCTGCTGGCGCTATGCTCTTGATTGTATATTTTTGCAGGACAAAATTGAAATTAAAGGACTCCAAACCAACTCGATTTCAGAGAATTATTATCCTTGGATGGACAGTAGGGGCCACTTTTTGTTAAAATACTCACTGTCCATTTTTACTTTCTGTAGACCATCCTCTATCTGTGCGCTTTTCTACAGGTAGCAGGCGGTCATCTTTTCTCTTGATGCTAGTGTTGTGCTGGATGATCCATACTATTCGAAATATATAGTGCATAATTTTATTGCCTAAACCCGGGGGGGAGGCCTAGCTTCGGTTAGGCCATTTTGTTAGGTCTAAAGTCGTTCTTTTCAGCGTTATTTTAGCTAAAACGCTATACCTGGAATGGTTCAAAAATAAATGATAAAAAATACGGTAAAACAAGGGCTAATCTGATTTTTTTACCTACTTTTAGGTGCTTGTGAGATCAAACTTGCTTATGAATCAGATCTCGTTTTATGAATGGTGAATTGCTTTTGTTTATGTGGAATAAATAGTAAACAATGTTTTTATTTTTTTGTTAATTCTATGCGGATAGATAAAATGTTATTTTTAACAGGAAGCGGTTTGATATGTATGTGAAAAGACGACCTTCTTTAACAGTTCCCTTGCCGTTGTTACGGCATCTTTGCTGTATAACGGTGTTCACCGTCCTGTACGCTTGTTCATCGGCACCATCCGAGACAAAACAGCACACCGTGGAAGCCGATCGATCCGCTCCCGCCATGCAAGCACAAACGCCGGAAGATGTGCTCTTACATTATTGGGACGGATATAACTTTCATGACTCGACAAACATCCGTACCCCGGAAAAAGGCGAGCAGTCATTGGTGAACTTTATCAACCTTTTCCCACAGGTGGCGCCCGATGTGGTGTCGTCCGCTGTTAAATCCATGCTTGCCATGGCCAAGTATGATTCCAAGGCCTATGCGTTTTTTCTCGAACAATACGAAAAATACCTATACGACCCCAATTCGCCGGTGCGCAATGATCTATATTACGAACCCGTACTGGAATTTAAGCTCGACTCCACCAAGCTAACGGAAACGGATAAAATAAAAACGGAAACCTTGTTGACCTTGTTGCGCAAGAATATGCCGGGCAGCATGGCTGCCGATTTTTCTTATGTCTTGTCTACCGGAGTGCCGGGGCAACTAGCGTCCCTCTCTTCGCCCATTACCGTGCTTTTCTTTTATGAACCGGGATGCTCGCATTGCGAAGAGGCCATTGGCCTGCTGCGCAACAATGCAACACTCAATAGCCACATTGCCAACAACCGTCTTACATTTTTAGCGGTCTACCCCTTTGGGGGGAGGGATATATGGAAAGGCTATCAGGATCAAATACCGAATAACTGGCTGAATGCTTTTGATGAACAAGGAGAAGTCCTAAAAAAAGGAAAATATGACCTGAAAGCCACGCCAACGATTTTTTTGTTGGATGAGCAGAAAAAGGTCATTTTGAAAGATGCGGATGTTCGTGTGCTGCTCGAATATCTTGGTTAAGAATAGTTTGTGCGTTCCAAGACCCCTTCTGCAGGGTGTTTTCTGCAGGCTTGAAGCGGTAATTAATGTAGATAAATTAAAAAATTTTGATTACTTGGCCTTGTTGTTGTGCCAAAGAGGTAGTCCTGACTGTAATTTGTGTTTGCTGTTGGCGGTATCTTGGCATAGCGCATATAAAAAGTACCTGTGATTGGGCAGAAACAACCAAAAATTAAATGAAGATACTAATCGTCCTTGTTCCGTTCCTCATAGCACTTGCCCTTGGGCGTGCCATTATCCCGTATATCCTATTTGTATCGTATAAAAAACGCCTGTTCGATCCGCTGGATCCGCGCAAGTTCCATCAGCAGATTATTCCACGTCTGGGTGGTGTCGCCTTTGCTCCCGTGCAAAGCTGTCTGTTTATATTGTCAGTCGTTATCTTTTACAAAATCAATTTTGTCGATTTGGGGCTGAATACCGCTGAAATTTTCCCCATGTTCACCCTGCTGCTCTGCGGCATGGTGATCTTGTTTCTCGTTGGCTTGGCCGATGATTTGGTCAGCGTCAACCACCGTTGGAAATTCTATGCGCAGATATTTGTTGCCTCGTTCCTTCCTCTTTCGGGCTTGTGGATCAACGATCTTTACGGTATTCTCTTTATTACCTACCTGCCGATGTGGGCAGGGGTACCGCTAACGATCTTCGCCGTGGTGCTGATCATTAATGCCGTCAACCTCATCGATGGCATTGATGGGCTCTGTTCCGGGCTGATTATGGTCGGCTGCATCTTTTTGGGCGTGCTTTTTACCTACTATGGCGCTTGGCTACATGCCATCTTCGCCTTTATTACCGCGGGTGTCTTGGTGTCTTTTTTCTACTTCAATGTGTTCGGCGCCTTTAAGCGAAAAAGGCGTATTTTTATGGGCGATACCGGCAGCCTCACCTTGGGCTATTCCATTGCTTTCCTATCCATCAGCTTTGCCATGAACAATGATGATATCAAGCCGTTTTCCGAGGGAGCGATCGTCACAGCCTTCTCAACCTTAATTGTGCCCGTGTTCGATGTCAGCCGCGTGCTCATCGTGCGCTGGGGAGCCAAGCAGCCCCTTTTTAAGCCCGATCGCAATCATCTCCATCATAAGTTCCTGCGCTCCGGTATGTCGCATCATCAGGCCATGATCTCTATCTTGCTATTGGCACTGTTTTTCTGTCTTTTCAATTTCCTGGCCGTGCATTACATCAGCAATAACATAGTGGCGCTCTGTGATATCCTGCTATGGCTAGGCTTCATCGGTGTTTGGAACTTGGTCGAGAGTAGAAAAAAGAAAGTTCGCGAACAAAAAATGCAGTTCCTTCGCGATTAATCTACAAATTTTGTGGCTCAAGCGCTACAAATAAGATTTCTTTACAAATAAAATTTTACCCCATACTAAAAAGATGGCTTCGGGACGGTTTTCCTGTCTGCGTCGGTCTTTATCCCTTTTTAAGGCTGTTTTTCGACGGTTTTTTCCGCTGTAGGTCTTCCTATGCTTGTTTTGTATAGCTTCTGTTTTATTGACTTTTGTCAATGGAAAATGCCGTTTTTGTGGCGTTAAAGATATTTGTAGCTGTTGCGCTACAAGCTAGTTTTCCCATGTTTAAACAAAGACCTACCTTTGTAGTACAAATGAAAAACAGATGTAATCGGTAAGCATCGCAAGAGATTTCTTACCGCTTGTATCACGAAGAGCAGAATTCTAAACATAGCCGAAAAGGTTTTATTTACTTTCTAGTTCAAAATTTTTAACTATCTCAGTTTATGGGGCTGGTGTGAAATGGTTTTGCCCTTACAATTGAGTTTTATCGCATACAAAAATGGAAAACAAGAACATCGAAATAGCTATCCCGAAAAGGCCTTACCAAGCGCCAAGCATTGAAGTCATCAGTTTGGAATTGGAGTGTTCTATTGCTGCTGGATCAGCAACGGTAAAGCCACAACATTTTAATGAAGAGGTTTACGAATCTTGGGATGTAGAAACCGACGATAACCGCAGTATCAATTTTTAAAATCACCTAGCGATGAAGATCTTGAATATATTGAAACCCTTTTTTTTCTTGGCTGTGTTAAGCCTGTTAGCTACAGCTTGTACAAAAGAAGAATATCTTGTGCCTGCTAGCGGTGAAGCGCAGGTTTCCATCCTGCTTGATGGGGTGGACGAGGGTGAAGAGAGCAGCATGAAAATGGCCGCTGCTTCTGGCGAAAAGATAAGCAATGTGCAACAGGTTACCATCCCTTTCAACGAGGAGTTTTCCTTACAGGCCAGTTTGGAGGCCGAGGTACCGACAACCGTTGTTCGCAAAGTCAATATGGCAGCGGGCAACCGGGCAGCCGCAAGCAAAACTATTACGACACTTCCGCAAGGGATACTATACCGCGTTGTGGTTTACGATGAAACTGGCAAATATGCAACCGATAAGGTGTATACAGTAGGGGTCAGCACGAATGCTACTTTTCAGCTTAACGCCGGCAAATCCTACACTTTCTTGGCGTTTTCCATCAGGAGCAGCAGCGAGGTGCCTGCAGTCAATACGACACAAAACCTGAGCACCGTATCCTTATCCGGATTGAACGGCAGCAGCGATTTTATGTATTTCAGAAGCACGCTGACCTTGAATGCGGGCGACAACAACCTTAACGTCGTGCTGAAACACCTGTTTACACAAATTACCACCAGCATCAATGCTGCCGCTGTTGGGCTTATCGAAAGCAGCAGCGTATCCCTAGGTCCCCACCACAGCTCGGTAGGCGTTAAATTAGCGGATGCCAGCATCAGCTACAATGGGACGGCGGGAACAACTTCGCTCGCTTTTACCGGTATCGGAACCGCGAAAATTACCAGTACCCCTACCATTATCAATCATCCATCCACCACTGCTGGCGTGTTGACGATCGCTTCCATTAAGGCGGGCGGAACGACGCGGACAGGCTTGCAGGTAACCGGATTGAATATCCAACCTGGTGTAAAATATAATTTAAATTTAACCTTAACACCAAAATTCGGTATCAGCTTGGGGGGGTACACCTGGGCACCTGCAAATCTGGTGTACAATAATGGCAATTACGGCTTTGCTGCTAACCAAGGGGTGTATGGCGATCAATGGCAGGTAAATGCCTTATTGCCCATTGGTAGAGGTGCGGGCAGTGAGGGACAACAGGCCTACGATCCGGCAAAAGATCCCTGCACGAAGGTTGCTTCGAACGGTGGTAACTGGCGCACACCAACCATGGCACAATTGCAAGCTATTACAGGTGCAAACCGCAATGAAAAACCGATCTTCCATGTGCGTTACGACTTGCCTGGACAGCCCCGGGCGAGCTACAATGGCGTAGGCGGATTGTTTATCGGCATAACGACACAACCAGCACAGGCCGATATCGATAACTATGTGTTTTTACCTTATGCTGGAGAGAGCAGCTGGGGACAGGGACAGATGGGAACGTATTGGACCGTCACGCCATCCAGTGCAAATAACGAACGTTTTCAATTTAATACCGGCGATGTTACTTGGCCATACAGTAGCCAGTATTATAATGCTGGCGGAAGTATCCGTTGTGTAAAGGCTCAATAAATACCATAATTAACCACTCTATTCCGCGAGGATTGCACGCCTGTTAGGCACCGCAATCCTCGCTATTTTTTTTACCAAGACAAACGATTGCGTAACAAAACTGCGACTTCTTCTTGAGCAGTTTGTGGCGCTTCAGCTACAAAGGTTTGCAGACTGTAGCGGGATGTCTTTTACCTGTAGTTGTAGCGCTACAGAATCAATTAAATGCCCGTAAATACTGGGTTAGATTAAACTTTGAGCGTACTTTTGGGCTATGGAAATCGTCGTGCAATTTATCTACATCGGCGATCAACCACATAAAAATTGACGACTATGAAAACGCTTCTAATAATTGTGCCATTCGTTATCGCTCTATACCTCGGTCGGGTTATTTTACCTTACGTTTTCTTGGTATGTTTCAAGAAAAGACTCTTCGATCCAATCGATAAAAGAAAAGTACATACACAGCTTATTCCGCGCCTGGGCGGTGTTGCTTTTGCACCGGTACAGTGCTTCTTAATGACCCTAGCGGTTGTCGTTTTTTACAAGTACAATTTCGTGAATCTGAGCATCAATACCGAAGAGGTGTTGCCCATGTTCCTGTTGTTGATCTGCGGCTTGGTGATGCTTTTCCTCGTTGGTATCGGTGATGATCTGGTAGGGGTAAGCTATAAATGGAAATTTGCTGTACAAATCTTCGTTGCCTCCCTATTTCCGCTTTCGGGTTTATGGATCAATGATCTTTATGGTGTTTTCTTTATCACGGCCATTCCGGCCTATGTGGGCATGCCCCTTACCGTGTTGGTGGTTATTTTAATTATCAACGCCGTCAACCTTATCGATGGTCTGGATGGCCTTTGTTCTGGCCTTATTGCCGTAGGTTGCTTGGTGTTGGGTGTTATGTTTGCGCTGCAGAATGCTTACTTGCACGCTATGTTTGCCTTTATCACCGCGGGGGTTTTGATTCCGTTTTTCTACTTCAACGTGTTCGGTATCAACAAACGCCGCCACCGTATTTTTATGGGCGATACCGGTAGCCTTACCTTGGGGCTCTCCATTGCTTTTTTGGCCATCAGCTTCGCCATGAACAATGCGGCCATTAAGCCTTTCTATGAAGGGGCCATCGTGGCTGCATTCTCCGTATTGATCGTGCCTGTAATGGATGTGCTCCGCGTCATGTTTGTGCGCTACCGTGCAGGCAAGCCTCTTTTCATGCCCGACAGAAGCCATATCCACCACAAATTGTTGGCTCTCGGTCTGTCACACCACAGCGCTATGTTATCTATCGTTGGCTTCGCCGCTTTGTTTGCCATTTTCAATAGCATCATGGTCAACTATATCAGCAATAACATCGTATTGATTTGGGATCTGTTGCTTTGGGTTGGTTTCCACATCGTTTTAAATCGCGTAGAAAGCTTCCGTGCTGCACAACGTGTGCACGAGTTGTTGAAAGCCGAAAACAAAATGAAAAATACTGAAAATAAAAAGCTAAATTTACAGGATATGACACTGCAGCATCTCCAATTGGAGAATGTTCGTTAATCCTTAAATTAACAGCTATCTATGAAAGTGACCATTATTGGCGGATCCGGATTTGTGGGTACGCGTCTTATCGAAAACTTGTTGCTTTCGGAAGATGTGGACGTTGTCAATCTCGATAAAAAACAAAGCGATACCTATGCTTCCTTAACGGAAATTGCGGATGTAACCGATGCTTCCGGTATCCGTGCGGCACTGCAAGATACCGATGTGGTGGTGTTGCTAGCCGCTGAGCACCGAGATGATGTTTCCCCCACTTCGCTTTACTATGATGTCAATGTGCAGGGTACGCAGCATGTCTTGGAAGCCATGGCCGAAAATAACGTCAAGCATATTATTTTTGCCAGCTCCGTTGCTGTTTATGGTTTGGATAAAGAGAATCCTACCGAAACGCTGCCGGCAGATCCTTTTAATCATTATGGCAAAAGCAAGTGGCAGGCCGAAGAGGTACTGCAGGCTTGGTTTAAAAAGCATAGCGACTGGACCATTTCCATTGTGCGCCCCACCGTTATTTTTGGCGAAGGCAACCGTGGAAACGTATGGAACCTGCTCAACCAAATTGCTTCCGGCAAGTTTATGATGATCGGCCCCGGCACCAACCGCAAGTCTATGGCTTATGTAGGCAATGTGGTGGCCTTCCTCCAATTTCTCATCCAAAACAAAAACAGCGGTTACGAGGTATATAACTATGTGGATAAACCCGATTTTACGACCAACGATCTGGTTTACCATACCGGCAAAGTGCTGGACAAGAAAATCCCTACCCGCCGCATTCCCTATTGGTTGGGCATGTTAGGGGGCTATGGCTTTGATGTGTTGGCTTGGGTAACGCGCAAAAAGTTGCCCATTAGTTCCGTGCGCGTGCAAAAGTTTTGCGCCGTCACCCAGTTTGATTCTTCCAAGGCCATGAGCTCCGGCTTTGTGCCCCCATTTAGTATGGAAGAGGGATTGCGCAGAACACTGAAATCGGAGTTTGGAAAGTAGTTGTAACCATTGATATACGCTAAGTTAGTGAACACATTAAAAGATCTAACCAAAAAATATTTTAAGAATTTTTTCTATTTCTACCGATACTTACGGTATAGGGTCTTTATCGTTATTATCCTTACCTTTCTTTTTGGTATCATGGATGGGTTGGGGCTCAGTATGTTCCTGCCACTCTTTCAGATAGCCGCAGATCGAAGCGAGCAAGGCACAGATAGCGCGAACGATGGCGAAGGGCTGATGCGCTTTTTTCAGATCTTTCATATTGAATTTAATTTAGTCAATATGTTGCTGTTGATGGTGGTGTTCTTTGTCTTGAAAGGCGTTTTCTTTTATTTTAAAGGGCTTTATGATGCCAAGGTTGCTCGCTACTTTATTGTCAATACCCGAAAAAACCTGCTTGACAAATTTTCGAACCTTTCCTTTCAGCATTTTGTCAAATCAGACGTTGGTGCCATACAGAACCTGATGACTGTCGAGATCAATACCTTACTTTATGGCTTTCGCGATTACCTAATTATTCTACAAAAGGCGGTTATGGTAATCGTATATATGGGTTTTGCCTTCGCTATGAATGCAGAGTTTGCTATTTTAATAATGGCGGGGGGCATTATTTTCAATTTTCTATTCCAGTGGATATATAAATCCACCTTGGCTGCATCCCGCAAATTGGTAGGTGAAAATAACGATTATCAAGGTTCTATTATACAGCTGGTAGCTAATTTTAAATATTTGAAGGCAACCGGGTTTAATAATAGATACGCGGAAAAAGTAACAAAAAATATTGAAGGTATTGAAGCGGTCAATTACCGTATTGGTAAGCTGGGCTCTATTACCGCTGCAATTCGGGAGCCCATTCTCATTTTTATTGTCGCTGCCGTTATCTTGCTACAGGTCTATGTGCGCGACAGCGCGCTCAGCACTATTATTGTCAGCTTATTATTTTTTTATCGGGCACTAACGAACCTAACCGATCTGCAAAGTCAGTACAATTATTTTTTGGGCAAGGTGGGAACCATGGAAAACGTGGATCGTTTTACGCATGATCTGGAAAGTAATCGAGAATTTAATGGTACTCTCACATTTGATACCTTGCAAGAGCCGCTGTTGCTGCGCAATTATAATTTTAGTTATGGCGATCATCAAATTCTAAAGGATATTAATCTTTGCATAGAAAAAAACACAACGGTGGCATTGGTTGGCGAGTCGGGCAGTGGAAAATCGACTTTGGTCAACGTGCTTTCCGGGCTTTTGAAAGCCAATGATGGTGAGTATTTAGTCAATGGCGAGGCTATGGAGAACTATGATAGCCAAACTTTTCAGCATAAAATCGGTTATATTTCACAGGATACGGTGATTTTTAATGCCAGTATTTACGACAATATTACCTTATGGGCGGATCGTAGTCCGGCGAATATGAAGCGTTTTCAAGAGGTCATAGAGAAGGCTTCTTTATTACCGTATATAGAGCGCCTATCAAGTAAGGAGGATACTATCCTTGGCAATAATGGTATTAACCTTAGTGGAGGACAAAAGCAGCGGATATCTATCGCACGCGAGTTGTTTAAGGATGTCGATATATTGATTTTAGACGAGGCAACCTCAGCATTGGATTCCGAAACAGAAAAAAATATTCAAAAAAATATCGATGCGCTGCAAGGGCAGTTCACCATTATTATTATTGCCCATCGCTTAGCTACAATAAAAAATGCAAATAGGGTGGTACTGATGGATCAGGGACAAATTATAGCACAAGATAGTTTTGAAGGATTGAAAGTAAAATCAGAACGTTTTAAACGAATGGTTGAATTACAAGAAATTTAAAAATGTCATGATTCCGAAAATAATTCATTACTGTTGGTTTGGAAGAAACCCTAAAAGCGAGCTTGCTGAAGTTTGTATCGAATCTTGGAAGAAATATCTTCCGGATTACGAAATTATCGAGTGGAATGAAGATAGATTTGACATATCTCAGTGCAGATATGTTGAAGTGGCTTACAAAGCGAAAAAGTGGGCTCATGTGTCTGATTATGTGCGTGCTTTTGCATTGTATTCAGTAGGCGGAATATATTTAGATACTGATGTTGAGATTAGAAAATCTCTTAATGAATTTCTACATCATAAAGCGTTTTCTGGGTTCGAGTCAAAAGGATATCCATTTACTGCTTTATGGGGAGCAGAGAAGGCACATCATTGGCCCTCACGTGTACTCAGTGATTATCAGAATAAAGAGTTCACTTTAGAAACAAATACTATCTCGGTATCGCGAATATTGGAAATATATTATAAGATAAATCCATATGAAGATAGATTGCAAATTTTTAATAACGACATTTATATATATCCGTCACATTATTTCTGTCTAGATTTTCCTAACTATGCTACACATCATTTTGAAGGATCTTGGCTCGATAGTAAACATGAGGTTCCGTATAAGCATTTTGTGCATAGTAAATTTTTTACTGATAATTTTTTTGATACGCATGACGGACTCCTGCGCGCCTTAGAGATAATCCAAGACCGATATCGCATAAATTCTTTATCCCTAATTAAGCTTCTGTTGGAGAAAGGAATTCGAAAAATGATTAAACCTAAAAAAGTATGAAAAGCAAAATAGCGATTGTTTATGGGACTCGGCCGGAATTTCTCAAGGTGTACCCATTGATTTTAGAAGCTAAAAGGAGGGAGATAGATGTTTTAACGATTAACACGGGACAACATTCGGATATTTTATCTGATATGGAAGGCATCTTCGAGTTTACTCCAGATTACAAATTGAAAGTTCAAAATGTTCATTTTTCCAACGCTGAGTTGCTAGCAAAATTAATTGATAAAGTAGATCAAATTATCAAGCTTGAAGAAATAGATGTCTTTATTGCTCAGGGAGATACGTTTACAGTTTTAGCTGCAGCAATGATTTCTTTTTTATCAAAGAAGAAATTTTACCACGTGGAAGCCGGGTTGAGAACAGATAATATTCATTTACCTTTTCCAGAGGAGTTTAATAGGAGAGTAGTGACATTGGTAAGTCAAATGAATTTTGCACCAACAGAATTGTCCAAAGCTAACTTATTAAAAGAGCACATTAGTGATGAAAAAATATTAGTTACTGGTAATACGATTATTGATTTATTGTGTTACGTAATTGATCGTTATCACATAACTTTGGAGCGGTCAAATGTTGTTTTTGTGACCGCACATAGACGCGAGAATATTGGACAAAGATTGGATGAGATCTGTAAAACTATTCAAGAGTTAGCGGTAGAAAATCCTAATATCAATTTTTATTGGAGCCTGCACCCAAATCCTGAAGTTCGAAAATTGGTCTTCGCTTCACTAGATAAAAATCAAAGTAATATAATTTTTCTGGAACCACTTGATTACGTCGAAACGGTACGTTTAATGGCACGATCTCTCTTGTTAATCTCCGATTCTGGTGGTATTCAAGAAGAAGCACCTACATTGAATAAAAAAATTTTAATTTTAAGACAAGAAACTGAAAGGCCTGAGGTTTTGGAATGCGGTAGTGGTGTATTGGTCGGAAGTGAACGGTCGAAAATAAAGTTCGAATTCTATAAAGAGTTAAATAATTTTGATCAAAACCGTCAGTTTAACAACCCTTTTGGCGATGGAAATGCAGCATCTTTAATCTTTGATACTTTAGCAAGCAATGAGTAATACTTATGTATCAATTATAGTTCCTTGTTATAAACAAGCTCAATATCTTAGCGAATGTTTGAACTCTGTTTTAATGCAAAGTTATGAGCATTGGGAGTGTATTATTGTCAATGACGGCTCTCCTGACAATACCGAAGATATAGCGAAACTATGGATGGAAAAAGATGTTAGATTCTCTTATATAAAAAAAGTGAACGGTGGATTATCTTCGGCAAGAAACGCAGGGTTGAAAATAGCAAAAGGGGAGTGGGTTCAATTTCTCGATTGTGATGATATTTTGGAAATAAATAAGCTGAAGAAAAATTCTCTTTTTTTTAAAGAAGGGTTAGATATTATTGTATCGGGTTATCGTTATTTTGAATCCGAGGATGGGCCAGAAATACAAAGAATTTATGGCAGAGACATGTTTTTACCCGAGGTATGCATAGGTAAAGATGATAAAATAGATTTGAAAGTTTTATTTAAAAATAAAAACCCTTTTGTGATTAGCGCCCCTGTTTATAGTAGAGAGATTTTTAGCAGAGTGGGAGAGTTTAACGAAAATTTAAAATCATTAGAGGATTGGGAATTTAATATTCGCTGTGCTCTTGATAACTGTATATTTCAACATGTGGGATACGGGGTTAAAGATAAAGTATTGATTAGATTACATAATAGCAGCATGATGAGGTCTAAACGAAATATGAACTACAATCATAAAATTTTAGTCAATGCTCTAAACAATAATCAACAGTTTTTAAAGTTCTTTGGCAGGAACAATGATTTTAATCCCTCAGTTTTTTCCTTAAACTGGTTTAAGAACATTTGTGTTCTGATCACACCACCGATTTTTATATTGATGCTAAAGAAAATTTGGAGGAAATAGATATTATCCAATTAAGATGAGCAAAGTTAAAACTATAGCATTTTATCTGCCCCAATTTCATCCTGTTCCAGAGAATGACGCTTGGTGGGGAAAAGGATTCACGGAATGGACGAACGTCGCTAAGGCAAAGCCCATGTTTCCGGGGCATTATCAACCCCATGTACCCGCAGATTTAGGATTTTATGATTTGAGATTGCCTGAAACTAGGAAGGCGCAGGCTGATTTGGCACGGGAATATGGTATATCCGCTTTCTGTTACTGGCATTATTGGTTCGGGAATGGCAGGCGTATTTTAGAACGTCCTTTCGACGAAGTCTTGAAGAGTGGTGAACCCGATTTTCCATTCTGCTTGGCGTGGGCCAATGAATCATGGAGCGGGATTTGGCATGGTAATCCCAAAACCGTATTGATGGAGCAAGTTTATGCAGGCGTAGAGGATTATACTGCTCATTTCGAACTGCTGTTACCGGCTTTTAACGATGATCGCTATTTCAAAGTAAATGGCAAACCGCTTTTTATGGTGTATAAGCCACTGGAGATTCCCGATCTCTCGCTCTTTGTAAATACTTTTCGCGAACTCGCGGCCAAACATGGTCTGCTCGGTTTACACTTGGTGGCGACGAACGTCATGCCGGATTGGGATGCAGCCAAACACGGCTTTGATGCCTTAACGCCGGCAAGCCATGTAAAAGACGAGTATCTTCGCTCTGCCAACAAATGGGTTGACTTTAGTCGGCGCGTGAAGACCAGCAGACTTTCACCCTATTACAAGAAAATTTTTAAAAGGCCGGCCCGTGTCTATCGCTATGCAGATGCTATTCAAGAGTTTGATGAGTTTGCAGCGGACAATATTTATTACCCTACGGTGATTCCCAATTGGGATAATTCGCCTCGTAGTGGTGTTAATGGTTTTGTGCTTAAAGATTCTACACCTGCTCTTTTTGGGAGAGCTTTAAAAAATGCAAAACGATTGGCCGAGAAGTACGACGAGGACAATCAGATTATTTTTATCAAGTCATGGAATGAGTGGGCGGAAGGTAACCATTTGGAACCCGATTTAAAGTTTGGACATCAGTATTTAGCCGAATTACGGCGGGTATTGTTCGAGGAATAAAGCCAAAAGGAGGTTTTAATCGGTTGTTAACCAGATAGACATGAAGGGAAGAATAGATTCTTTACAGATTATTAGAGCGTTTGCCGCCATCTTAGTTGTTATTTGTCATATATGGAATGATGGATGGCTTAGTCCCGCGGTAGTTGAATTAGGTAGCTTTGGTGTGGATTTGTTTTTTGTTTTAAGCGGTTTTATTATGTGCCTTACGGTTAAATTAAGTGGGCGAAGCAAAGAGGCGAATGCCGGCCACTTTCTATTGAAGCGTATTGTAAGAATTTTTCCGATTTACGTAATTTGTGCGGTGCCTCTCCTAGTATTTAACATCAAAGCGGAAGGATTAAAAGATGCATTTTTTTATATAGGTAACATTTTTTTGCTGCCATCGTTCACGGAGAATTTGGATTATCGGCTTGTCTTAGGCCCAGGGTGGACCTTGGTGTATGAAATGCTTTTCTATTACATATTTGCAATGTTCATGCTACTTTCAGATCGAAAAAAAATCCTTTTACCGCTTATTGCGGTGTGTTTGACTTTTATAGTCTTCATTTTTAGGATTTTTGATTTGCAAGGCCCTCAGAGGGGATGGGTAAATGCATCCTATATTTTGGGCGATACACTTCTGATTAATTTCGTTTTAGGTATTGTTTGCTTTTTCATCTATGAAGCATTACGTGACAAAATTAAGCTGCATGTTTCTTCTAGTCTTCTTGTACTGCTAGTAATGTGTACATTGGCCGCATATTTATATACCGTATGCGGGCTTCCACGTTTGTTCGCTTACGGATTACCGGCATTTGTTAGCGTTAGCTTGTTCACATTAACACAGATGGGCGCCATCGAAAATAAGTCGATGAAAATCCTAATTTTTACGGGTGACGCTTCGTACAGTATTTATTTAACGCACTATTACTTTGCTTTTTTTAAGCCAAAGCTAGTCAATAAATCATCCTTTTTTAACGTCGATTTTAGTATATTCCTTAACTTACTTGATATCTCGCTCGTTGTTGGTGCTGTAGTAGGAGGATGTTTGTTTTATCGGTGGATCGAAAAGCCTATAATAACATATTCATCCAAAGGATTTAGCTTGAAAACGAAAAAAATAGGTTAAATTTTTTAGTATGCATTTACAAACATGGATTAATAATGATCGGATGGATTATTTCCCTCCGCGATCAAAGGGCGCCTTTGTTGATTGGCTTTTGCAATCTGAGCAATATTGGTTGCGTCGATTTGTAAGGACTTTAAGAGCGGAAGAATATTACACCTTTCATCGGCCAAACAAATTCTTGCAATACTACTATGCGAGAAAAAAGAATAGATTGGGACGTAAACTAGGTTTTTTTATTCCTGCAGGTTGTTTTGATACAGGCTTAAAGATTTATCATTATGGATCGATTATTATGAATCCAAAAACAAGAGTTGGTAAAAATTGCACCATTCATGGCAATTGCTGTTTGGGAAGCAAAGGTGTATTCCCCGATGACTCCCCAACAATCGGAGATAATGTGGATATTGGACAAGGGGCTCAAGTGCTCGGGGGAATTGTTATTGCGGATGGGGTGCGTATTGGCGCTGGCGCGATTGTCACAAAATCTGTTTTGGAACAAAATGTAACGGTAGTCGGAATTCCTGCTAGAATTGTCAAAAAAAGTAGCTGATATGAATGTGTTTTATAAAGTTGTTAATAAGTTGGAGCACTATTTAAACGTGGCCTTATCTAACTTTTCAGCCAAATTTCGTCCTTCAATGTTATCGAATATTGATGAAAGTTTAGACATTCTAGTAAAAGAAAAATCTTCGTTAATCCGATTTCGAGATGGAGAATTTCATTTGATGTTAAATGGTCGTTTTCTTGTGCCACGCACAACTTCATTAGCATTTCAAAATGCGGACGCAAAATTGGACAAAAGGTTGGTAGGAATTTTGAAAGATTCTACGTTGCAATTGCATAATTGTAAAATAGCTATTCCCTATCCTTTTGTAGATTACAAAAAATGTGGTTTGACAGAAAACGCTATTGCATTTTGGTCGCAATATTTAAAAGTATATAGGCATAAGATATGGAAAATGATCAATCTAAATTATAGATATTTGGATACTCAACTTTCTAGATTCTATATGGATTTTGCAGATAAATCAGAAAGTACGATGGAAAAGCGGATACTTCATTTGAAACAACTGTGGGATCAAGAAGATTTGTTGTTTGTGGAAGGACCAAATAGTAAACTTGGTCTAGGAAATGATCTTTTTGATAACGCTTTGTCTATTTAGAGATTTTTGTGCCCGAGTTCGAACGCTTTTTCGAAATATGACGAAATCCTTTTAAATGTGAAAAAGCACGCTAATAAGAAGCTGGTTATCTTGGCACTTGGACCAACAGCAATAGCGTTGGGATACAGAGTACTTGATTTAGGCGATATTGATATTGAATATAGTTGGTATTTGACGGGGGCCACGATAAAAACTCCATTGGTTGGAAGATTGTTTACGGAGGTTTCTAATACTAATCAATACAACGAATTACATGTACAATATCTACAAGTTTACGAAAGTCAAATCGTAGGTCGGATTACATAGCAGTTTCGATCACAAGATTTTAGTTATTTATCAACCAACTAATAACTGATTATTAATGAAAATATTGCACATTGTAACACGAGTGGACGCCGGAGGGATAAGTACATTTTTATCCAACTATTATCAGTTTTTGGATCGCTCGTCGATACAATTCGATATTATAGCTATCGATACAGGAATTCGGCAAGCTTATCATGACACGTTCGTGTCCATGGGCGCTCGTGTCTTTTACATGCCAAATCCCATTGTCCAGCGCATGTTTTTTCTCGCGAAGCTTATTCGTTCAGAGAAGTATGATGTCGTTCATTCCCATATCGAATTACAGTCATCCGTGTATTTGGCGGTTGCTGCTATGTGTGGAGTTCGAGGGCGTGTAGCCCATGCACACCTGTCTATGGCTCGCTCAGGATTGACAAACAGCTTGCTGCGTGCATTGATGAATCTTGTTGTATCTGCTCGAGTGGGTGCTAGCGATCTTTCCATTAAGGCCGTTTTTGGTGAGTGTTATGCTAAGGAGGCTGTGGTGCTCTATAATGCTGTTGATGTGGATAGGTTTTGCTTTAAGCAATCGGTAAGGGCAACACAACGAGAAAAATTGGGCTTAGCAAATAGCTTGGTCGTCGGTTTCGTTGGTCGGTTATCTATGCAAAAGAATGTGTTTTTCTTATTGGAGGTCTTTGCACTACTTGTTAAACAAAAAAGCAATGCCATATTATTGCTTGTCGGCGATGGGGAATTGAGAACGGAGATGGAGAAAAGAATTGAATTGCTGAATATAGGCGAGAGCGTAAAATTTCTTTCTAATCGTGATGATATTCCGGAAATGATGATGGCCATGGATATGTTGCTTTTGCCTTCGTTGTACGAAGGGTTGCCCTTGGTGCTAGTGGAGGCTCAAGCCGCTGCATTAAAAAGCTTGGTCTCTGATCAAGTTACAAAATTGGTGCATATTACGGAATATATTAGATATCAATCTATCGACAATGCGCAACTATGGTGCGATACAATAATTGAGGAATTTTTAGTCTACCCACGAATTTCGGTGGAAAACACAATTACTGAAAATCGGTTTAATATTAGAAATGAGGCGCAACGATTGCGTGAATTTTATAAAGGATTAATAAGTAAATAATGGAAGACACGTCAGCAATCGATGTCAAAAAAGAGATCCCAGTAGTGGTAGCCTTTACGCCAAATTATTTTGTGCCGGTGGCGACCTGTATTTCCTCGGTGCTACGAAATGCTACTGAAGATGCTAGGTTTTACTTTATCTGTTTACTTACGGAGGCTCTGCCTGTACGCATGCAGGAGCTACTTTTTGAGCTTGCGGGTGAACGTGGGCGGTTTACCTTTATGGATTTAGCCGATGCGCTATCTGTTGATATTTATGTCGATCCCAAATATACTGTAGCTGCATCCTACAGGTTATTGCTGCCTGATCTGTTACCGCAATACGATAAAGTGTTGTATATCGATTGCGATATGATTTTTCGGAATGATTTAAGTGAACTCTATTACAACCTAGATTTAGCTGATAACTATATGGCGGGTGTTTTTGAGGCGACATTGGAAGTACAACAAGCCCATATGCAAGCCATTGGATGCATGCCGGGTACCTATATCAATAGTGGTTTGCTATTGATGAACTTAAAACAGCTTCGCACCGATGGGATGGTAGCTAAGTTCTTGGAAGCGGCGAAAGAGGAGGGCTTAGAATTTCCAGATCAAGATGTAATTAACCAACTCTGTAAGGGACGCACTGTCGGTCTTCATCCGTCTTGGAATAGTATACGTACCTTTTTGTTACCCCAATATAAGGCTGATTTTTTAAAGTTTTATACGGACCAGGATTGGCAAATCGTACAACGCAAAGGTAATGTGCATTACACGGGACCGAAACCTTGGAAAACATTCACGGTTGCTTTTGATTTATGGTGGGGCTATTACAATATGCTTCCCGAAGAGATAAAGCAATTATTGCTTGTTGATCCAAAGCTAGCGTTGTTCGCCAAGATCTATCAAAAACCATGGGGACGAACATTTGTGCATAGCCTACAGCGTATTTACCGAAAAGTAAAGGGGGGCTGATGATCAAACATGCTTACTTGATTTTGGCGCACAATGAGTTTGAGATTTTGCAGACATTGATATCGTTACTCGATGATGCGAGAAATGATATTTATGTGCATATAGATAGGAAGGTGAAGAACTTGCCTTCACTTTCCGCTGCGCAATCGCAACTGTATATATTGGAGCATAGGGTAGATGTGCGTTGGGGATCAATCTCCCAGATTAAGGCTGAATATAAGCTGTTTGAAGCTGCTAGTTTAGGAGGCATGTATTATGAACGCTATCATTTAATTTCAGGGACGCATTTACCCCTAAAGCGACAAGATGATATCCACAATTTTTTTGAAAAGAAAGCTGGACAGGAAGTGCTGAGCTTTCTGTATACGAATACCTACGAGATTAATATGAAACTCGCACGTTACCATTTTTTCCTAAATTATTTTCAATATGGGAAAACATGGCAGAGAAGGTTGGCTAATTTTTGCTGGCATGTGTTGTTGAAACTGCAGTACCTGCTGCGGATCCAAGGGGCAACGCCAAAGGTGTCGATCAAAGCAAATAATTGGGTCAGTCTAAGCGGCCGTGCCGTGCAACATATCTTAAAGCACAAGCAAACGGTCTTGAAAGAATTTCGCTGGAGCTTATGTGGGGATGAATTTTTTGTGCCTTATTTGCTGACTGGAAAAGACGTGATTTTCGAGGTCAAGGATGACGGAAATCTGCTGTTCAACGACTTTCAAGGAAGCAACCCTCGTGTGCTAACAGAGCAAGATGAGGCTTTTCTATTGCATTCAGATTATTTGTTCGCCCGAAAATTTAGTAAATCGGCAATGCCTATAGTTGATCGTATCGTTAAACACCTGAATGCTGCCACATGAGACATGCCTATCTGATTCTCGCTCATCATGAGTTTCATCTTTTGGCTCTCCTACTACAAGCCTTAGATGATCCGCGTAACGATATCTTTGTTCATATAGACAAGAAGGTTGTCGAATTTTCTGAGTTGCAAACAAAGTTCGCCAATTTGTATGTGCTGGAAGATCGCATGGATGTGCGATGGGGCGATTTAAGCATTGTGGAAGCGGAGCTCTTACTTTTCCAAACGGCAAAAGTGTGTGGAGCCTATAGCCATTATTATTTGCTTTCGGGGGTAGACCTGCCTTTGCAATCGCAAGACGCTATTCATGCGTTCTGCGAAAGTCATCCTGCAAAACAATTTATTGGCTATTCGCAGGGCGATCAAGCTGCCCATATATCGCGCAAAGTGCAACGTTATCATATCTTTCCCAAACATTTTAGATCCTCAGGTAGTGTTGCGGATAAGATGCGGCAAGCGCTGCGCTTTTTTTTCCTACGCGTACAGTTTATATTCGGTGTCAAAAGAAATACCGATATCGAGTTTAAAAAAGGTACGCAATGGCTGAGCTTAACCGAAGAGTTCGTTGTTTATTTGCTACAACAAAAACGGGAGATTCTAAAGCGTTACCGATATAGCTTTTGTGCAGATGAAATTTTTGTGCAAACCGCCTGTTGGAACTCGCCCTTTCGACAGCAAATTTATGATCTAACAGACGAGGGTAGAGGTTCGCAAAGGCTTATTCACTGGCGGGATAATCAGTTGTACGATTGGGAGGATAAGGATGTGGAAAAACTGAATACCAAGGACTTTCTGTTCGCCCGAAAATTTAATAGCAAACATATGCAGCTCGTTCGAGCGATCGTTCAAAAAGTTAAAATTGGAAAATCAAGATAGCAGTATGACAGATAAATTGGAAAAGGTTTCGATTATTATACCGGTTTACAATGCGGAAAATACATTGCCGAACTGTCTTGATAGTTTAGCGGCACTGCAATACGCTAATTTGGAATTGCTTTTTATAAATGATAGCAGTACAGATGGCTCATTAGACCTTTTAGATAAATTCTGTTTACATTTTTCAAGGAGCCTCCGAACAGCAAGGGTAATCAATCATGCGCACAACAAAGGTGTAGCTGCAGCGCGCAATACCGGTTTGGATAATGCCAGTGGTACCTATATCTATTATGTAGATGCGGATGACCAAGTGGATCCCGAGACCATTAGTGAAGCTGTGGAGAAAGCACAGCAAATGGATGCCGATATTGTAGGATTTAATTGGTATTTGACTTTTGATAAGAATGAGCGGAGGATGAACCAGCCCGCTTTTGAAACCGCTTGGGAGGCTTTGGAGATGATGTTGCACGGAACCATGCGTTGGAATCTTTGGCTTTTTTTGGTGAAGCGCTCCCTCTACGAAGACCATCAGATTCGCTTTATGCCGGGCATGAATATGGGCGAGGATATGATGGTCATGACAAAATTATTTGTCTATGCCGGGCGGGTGGCCTATATTGATAAAGCTTTTTACCATTACCGGCAATCCAACGAGGCTTCTTTAACAAAAACCTATAGCCAGCAGCATATGGAGCAGGTTTCGGCCAATATACAAGCGCTGGAGGACTTCTTGCTAAAAAGTCAATATGCTGGACAACTGGGCGATTTAATTGGTTTTTTAAAGCTGAATATCAAACTACCTTTTTTAATTAGCCCCAAAAGCAGTCAGTATAAACGTTGGTTAAGCTGGTTTCCCGAAGCCAACAGCTTGGTGTTGAAAAATAGCAGCTTACCTTGGCGTACCCGACTGCTTCAATACGCAGCGGTAAAAAAACAATTTTGGCTATTGAAAGGATATTATTATTTTGTCATCCGTTTTGTCTACGGCATAATTTATCGGTAATCGGATGTTGAAACTGCTGCAATACTTTTTTTTAACAATATTGGTCAGTCTTTATTACTTTCCGATCGGGCTGTCTATTTTGCCCAGCAGCTTAAATACCAAAAACGTCTTGGCTTTGGCCGGTATTGTCTTGCTGATTTACAATAGTATCCAAAGTAAGCGCTATACGATCTCCTTAAACCTCATTGGTGCCATTGGCCTTTCGGTGTTATTCTCGATGATTTGCTTGTATTCCACGGATATCAACCATACCGTGGATTATGCCTACGCGAATTATTATGTTTCCTTTGGGGTATGGCTCTTTGGCGCTTATGCGGTTTGTGCCATTATTCGTTTTTTTCATGGGGAAGTTAATTTTAAATTGATTACCCTGTATCTTACTGCCGTCTGTTTTGGACAATGTGTATCGGCCATTCTGATCGACCGAATTCCCTCTTTTCAAATACTCGTCGATACCTATGTAAGCCAAGGGCAGGAGTTTTTTGAAGAGGTGGATCGCTTATACGGTATTGGTGCTGCCTTGGATACCGCCGGGGTGCGTTTCTCGCTCGTTTTGGTGATGCTGGTAACCTTATTGGTTCAAGATGCCAGCATCCGAAAGCATAGCGGCAAAGTGACCTTGCTCTTTCTAGCTTTTTTTACGATTACGCTTATCGGGAATATGATGGCGCGGACTACCATTTTAGGTTTTGGCACGGCCTTGCTGTATCTGGCTATTTCCACCGGGATTTGGCAACTAGAAATTCGACCGCGTTTTTTTACACTCTTTTTGGTTTTTGTGCTGATCCTGGTGCTGGGTATTACAATATCGGTGTATCTGTACCAGACCGATGAGGCCTTTCACGATAATATGCGCTTTGCCTTTGAAGGCTTTTTCAATTGGGTAGAAAAAGGGGAATGGCGCACCGACTCCACCGATAAGCTGAATCGGGAGATGTGGATATGGCCAGAAGATACCAAGACTTGGATTATAGGATCTGGACTGTTTGATAATTTTGTATACAGTACCGATATTGGCTATTGCCGCTTTATCTTATACTGCGGGCTGACGGGCTTTGCGGCATTCGCCCTATTTTTTGTGTACAATGCCTATGTTTTCGCCCAGCAAAACCAGCGCTATGCCCTGATGTTCTTATGTTTTTTAGTTATTACCTTTGTAATTTGGTTTAAGGTGGCCACGGATATCTTTGTGATCTATGCGCTTTTCTATTGCCTCGATGTCATCGAAACAAAGCCCTTCGTTCGGCGGATGGCGGTTCCGGCCCCATTATCGCCCGCCACATGAAGATCGTCTACTGCATAGCGGCCACGAGCAATTCCGGCGGTATGGAGCGGGTGCTGGCCAATAAGGCCAATTATTTTGCGCGCATGGGCTTCGAGGTGCATATTATCACGACCGATCAAGAAGGAAAGCCCAATTTCTTTGCCCTAGATTCTCGGATAAAGCAGCACGACCTGGGGGTGAACTATGTACACAATAATGGGCGTGCTTTGCTGTATAAAGTGCTCAGCTATGGGCAGAAGCAAAAGCTGCACCGGAAACGTTTAACAGCGCTCTTGCAAAATCTAAAAGCCGATATCAGCATCTCCATGTTTGACCATGAGGTTTCCTTTTTGCATCAGATTCCGGATGGCGGTGTCAAAATACTGGAAATACATTTTTCCCGCTTTAAGCGCTTGCAGTATGGTCGTGCCGGTATTTGGGCGCTGGTCAACCAATACCGAAGCAAGCAAGATCTCAGGCATGCCCAGCAGTATGCCTCTTTTGTGGTACTTACTCAGGAAGACCAAGGCTATTGGGGCAATCTGCCCAATATCCGGGTCATTCCCAATGCCAATAGTTTTGAGCCGACGGCGGTATCGGATCTGCAACAGCAGCAAGTCATGGCGGTAGGGCGTTATGATGAGCAAAAGCGCTTTGAAGACCTAATTGATGCTTGGGCGGCAATCAAGCGAGCACGTCCCGATTGGTCCTTGCATATCTATGGACAGGGGCCGCTGCAGGAAAAGTTACAGGCGCAAATAACGCACTTGGCCCTAGGCGATGTGGTCCATTTGGAAGCACCGGTAAAGGATATCGAATCGGCCTACCGGCAACACGCCATGCTGGCCATGACCTCCCGTTATGAAGGTTTGCCGATGGCGTTGCTGGAAGCGCAGGCCTGTGGCTTGCCCTTGGTGGCCTATGCCTGCAAATGCGGCCCGCGTGATGTGATCCGAGACGGAGAGAATGGTTTCCTATTGGCCGAGGGCGATAAAGCCGGCTTAACAGAACGCTTGCTGCGCTTGATCAATGATGCGCAGCTACGTAGGGACATGGGACAGGCCGCCAAGCGCCGTTCACAAGATTTTACGGAAGAGGTCGTGATGGAGCAATGGTTAAACCTTTTTGCGGAACTACAAGCAGCACATGGAGAAAAAAGCTAATAACGCATCGCGGAAGACGATTGTGATCTCTGCCGTCAATTTAAACCGCGGGGGTACCTTGCGTATTCTACGGGAATGCTTGGCCTATTTGTCGGGCTTGGCGGTGACATCCGACTACCGTATCATCGCCATCGTTTACAAAAAAGAATTGGTCGATTTTCCCCATATCGAATATATAGAAACGCAATGGCCGAAGAAGCGCTGGATAAACCGACTCTGGTATGAATATGTATCGCTGCGCAAAGTAGCTCAGCAACTGCAGCCCATTGCCCTTTGGCTTTCGTTACATGATACCACACCTTCGGTTCAGGCCGAACGCCGAGCGGTCTATTGCCACAATTCATTTCCGTTTTTAGAATGGGATCGCAGGGATCTGTTTTTTGCGCCCCAGATTGTGGCCTTTGCCTTGTTCTCGCGTTTCTTCTACCGCAAGAACATCTGGCAGAATGACTACTTGGTGGTGCAACAGGAATGGTTTCGGGAAGCTTTCGTGCGCATGTTCAAGCTGCCCTTCAGCAAGATTATTGTAGCTCCGCCACATAGCACGGTAGAAGCCGCGCTACAGCCTGTAGCCATTGCAGCGAAGAAAAAAACAACCTTTATCTATCCGGCCATATCGGATAGCCATAAGAATATCGAATGTATCTGCGCTGCAGCAGAGCGCCTATGGACGAGCGGCGAACATAACTTTGAGGTCTTGCTGACCATCGATGGTCGGGAAAACCGCTACACCCAATGGCTTTATAAGCGCTGGGGAAAGCGCATCCCCGCACTCCGCTTTCAAGGCTACCTGGATAGGGACACCCTATTTAACTATTACCAGGAGGCAGATTGTCTTATTTTTCCCTCCAAGGTAGAGACATGGGGCTTGCCCATATCGGAATTTTCGGCTTTTAAGAAGCCGATGTTGTTGGCCGATCTGCCCTATGCAAGAGAAACGGCGAAAGGAAATGCCGAAGTGGCGTTTTTTCCGACAAACCGCCCAGCGCTGTTGGCCGAACAGATGCATCGGCTGATCGCAGGCGACCGTTCTTTCTTACACCCTGTCGCGGCCACGACCATGGCGGAGCCGCTGGTGAGGGACTGGGCAGCGCTGTTTAAGGTATTGTTGGATGAATAAAATCAAGCGATGAAGATATTACAACTTGGTAAGTTTTACCCCATTCGGGGCGGTGTGGAAAAGGTGATGTACGACCTGATGTTGGGACTTTCGGAAGCGGGAACGCCCTGCGATATGCTCTGCGCGTCCACCGAAGACCATCCTGCCGAAACCATACAGATCAATGCTTTGGCACGTGTTTTTGTGATGCCTACGCAGATCAGTGCTGCGGCTACCAAATTGGCCCCCGCTATGATCAGTACCTTGCGCCGTATCGCAAAAAACTATGCGATTATCCACGTGCACCATCCCGATCCCATGGCCTGTCTGGCCCTGTACCTATCGGGTTATAAAGGAAAGGTGATCCTGCATTGGCATAGCGATATTCTCAAGCAGAAACTCTTGCTGAAGGCCTATACACCTTTGCAAAATTGGTTGATCAAACGAGCCGATCATATTGTGGGCACCACGCCCAAATATGTGGCAGAATCTCCTTTCTTGCGAAAAGTGCAGCATAAGACCAGCTATATTCCCATCGGGGTGGAGCCCTTGCAGCCCAATGCAGAAATAGTGGCTGGTATTCAAGCGCGCTATGCCGGCAAAAAGATCGTATTTTCCCTAGGCCGCTTGGTCGAGTACAAAGGCTATGCATACCTCGTGGAAGCAGCAGCTAGGCTACCCGATGACTACTGCGTGGTAATCGGCGGTAAAGGCCCCTTAAAGGAAAGTTTGGAAGCGCTTATTGTCGAGCGAGGACTACAAAATAAAGTATTTTTGGTCGGATATATTGCGGATGAGGAAATTCCGGCTTATTTTGCAGCTAGTGCTATGTTTTGCCTACCATCGATCCTGAAAACGGAGGCTTTTGCCATTGTACAGATCGAGGCCATGTCTTGCGGAAAGCCTATTGTATCGGCGGATATTCCGGAGTCGGGCGTCAGTTGGGTGAACCAAGATGGCGTATCCGGATTGGTTGTGCCCATTGAAGATGCGCAGCAGTTGTCGGCGAAGATCAAACAAATAGGGGAGGATCCTGCTTTGTATGATCGGCTGTCATCGGGTGCGAGAAAGCGTTATGAAGCGCTGTTCACACGGGAACATATGGTCGATGTGGCCTTGGCCTGCTACCGACAGGTAGTACTGCAAGGAGGACGTCAATAAGAAGGTTGTAAATACGCAAATTACAATTTGTCCAGTTTTTTTGAACAAATTGCATTTGGTTTGTGTATTTTAATAACGATAACATGCCATCCAGCTAGATGACAGAAATAAAAAGAAAAGTGATCGTCAACAACCAAGCCTTCTTCGACTACATTGCCCCCTTCTTGGAGGAAGGTCGTCAGGTATCTTTTTTGGTAAAGGGAGAAAGTATGCGCCCCTTCCTGTTTGAAGGCGATAAGGTATGGATTAGAAAGCCTTTGGGGCGGACTTGGAGGTCGGGTGATCTGATCTTGGCGCGCTGGTGCGGCAACTATGTTTTGCACCGCTTGGTGAAGCGTAAAAAGGATTTGTTAGGCTTGGCAGGTGATGCTAACTTGGTGCAGATCGAATGGATCAACGAGGCGGATATCATCGCGGTAGCGCTATCTGCACGTCGTGAAGATCAGAAAATATACGATGCGGACAGTTCTTGGCAGCGTGTGCTGGGGATGTGCTGGTATTATTTACGTCCGTTTAGACGGGTACTGGCGAAGATAAAAAAGATAGAAAAGGTTTGATATGATTTTAAGAAAGGATTTAATGCTCAGGCAGGTAGGCGATGACTACATCATTGTAGAACCCGGACAGGACCAAATCGATATGTCGCGGGTGTACACCTTGAACGAGACTGCTGCTTGGCTTTGGGAACAACTACAGGGGAAGGACTTTGTGCTAGCCGATGTAACCGTCCTGCTATTGGATCGCTATGAAGTGGACGAACAGACAGCCACGCAAGATGCCGCAAAACTCATCGAACTTTTCCAAATACAGGGTTTGGTAAACGGTTAACATATGGGGGAGGAGCTGGTATATAAACCCTTTTTTTGTGTATTGCGTTTAGGCCTTTGGGAGCAGGTGCAAGAACGCTTGGAAGACTATTTTCCCATAAGCGATCTGCACTGGGAAAGGCTCTATCAATTGGCCATGAAACATACCGTGGAAGGGGTTTTATTTGATGGTTTGCAAAAACTGCCTGCTGCTTGGCTACCGGCGAAATCCCTGCTGTTGCGTTGGACGGTGCGTGTGGATGCCATCGAGCGACGCAACCTTTGGATGAATAAGATCATCGCCAACCAATCCCGCTTTTTTAAAGAACATGATATTTCTGCCATCCTGCTTAAAGGGCAGGGCTTGGCACGTTGCTACCCCAATCCCAACCGACGGATATGTGGAGATATCGATTGGTATATTGCCGAAAAAAGAGACTACGAAGCACTATACGATATGCTGAAGGAACGTAATCTGAAACCCGAAAAGCAGGCTGGATTTACCTATAGCATGCTTTGGAACAATTGCGATACTGAGATGCACCAGCGCTTGTTTGATTTGCATAACCCTTTTTTGGGAGGCTACCTGAAGCGCTTGGAAAAAGAGCAACGGGCACAGGCTGTGCCCCTGCAGCTGGGGGAAACGGAGGTTACCCTGCCCTCGGTTTTGCTTTCTTTCGTACAGGTCAATGCACATATCCTGAAACACCTGCTTTCCTTTGGTATCGGTATGCGGCAGCTTTGCGATTCGGCACGTCTTTGCTTTTATTATACGGATCAAGTGGACGGCGAACGCTTGAAGAAAATCTATGAACGCTTGGGTATCCGCAAATGGATAGACCGCCTCCACCTCTTGTTGGTGAAGCATATGGGCTTGGATCCGAAATATTTACCCTTTCCGCTGGTCGACAGCCTGGATGCGGATTGGATGATGGATGAAATCCTGACGGCGGGCAACTTTGGCTTCCACGACGAGCGCGTGGATCTGGCCAAAGAAGAAGCACTGAACCAACGGGTAGACAGTTTCAAACGCTGGCGACATAACTTTGCCCTCTATGTGCCCTATGCGCCCTATGAAACTATTTTCTTTCCTTTGCTGCAGTTTTATTCCCGTTTGTTAAAATAATTGGATGCGTGTCTATTCGCTAACATATCAATTGCGCTGGGCCTGGTCGCTGACCCGAAATTTTCGTAAGCCCCTGCTCGGCTACTTTATTTTAGAGCTGCTGGCCATCGGGCTTTCCTTGCTGTTTATCTTCTTTTCCAAAAAAGCGATTGACCAGGCTATTCACGCCGTACCGGGAAACCTGCGCTATACCTTGCTGGGCGTGCTGGCGTCGGTGCTACTGGGACTGCTGCTCAAAGCGCTATCGACACGTTGGAACCAAGCAACCGGCTTGAAGATGGAGCTCGGTTTGCAACGGCAGTTGCTCGCTGGGCAGATGCGTGCCGTATGGAAGTATGCGAAAGATTGGCAGACCGGCGATTTGATGTTGCGCTTGCAGACCGACAGTGCGGAGGTGTCGCAGATGCTGAGCCAAGGTGCCCTGTCCTTTCTGCTGGTGATTGTGCGATTGGTTGCATCCGTTGGTTTTCTATGGCTAATGGATCCTATGCTCGCCTTGGTTATCTTGGGTATTTCGCCCCTTTTTTTGTTCTCCAAGCTTTACTTTCGGAAGATGCGTCGCTTAAATGCGGAAGTAAAGCAGGCGGAAAGTAGTTTTGGTAACGTGCTGCAGGAGAACCTGCGCTTCCGCTTGTTGATCCGGGCGTTAGGCCTGATCCCTGCACGGGAGGAAAAGCTAAGAAGCAACCAAGATCGCATCTACAGGCTAAAAATGGCCCAGCAAAACTTTGCTATCCTCAGCCAAACGGTGATGAAGCTAACCATTAACGGTGGGTACCTATTGACTTTCGTTTGGGGTATCTATCGCCTCCATGCTGGCGAAATTTCCTTCGGTACCATGGCCGCCTTTCTGCAGCTGGTGGGGCGTATACAAACACCTATTCTGCAGGCTATGGGCTTTGTGCCGCAGTTTATACGCTTTCGAACAGCGGTAGACCGCTTGCTGGAACTGGATAACGACGAGAAAGAAAGGGAGGTGCAGCCGGAGTTATTGACGCATCCCCAACGCATTGTGCTGGAGAAATTGGGCTTTCGTTATGAAGACAGTATGGTGATCGCTGATTTTTCGGCGGAGATTGTAGCGGGAAGGCCCGCGGCCATTATAGGAGCCAGTGGGCGTGGCAAGACCACCCTGATCCGTTTGCTACTGGCCCTGATCAAACCCCATCAGGGAAAAATTTTTATAGAACAAAATCAAACATTACGTGTTTTATCCAATGTACACCGCGGGAATTTTGCTTATGTTCCCCAGGGAAACTCCCTGTTTAGCGGGCGTATACTGGACAATTTAGTTTATGGGACGAGCATCGATGCCGACCGAATCAAGCAGGCTATTTATCTGGCCAATGCCGAATTTGTGTATACCTTGCCACAAGGGCTGGATACCGTCATTGGCGAATCGGGCTACGGCCTGTCCGAAGGGCAGGCGCAACGGGTAGCCATTGCAAGGGCCATGATGCAGGATGTTTCCATATGGCTTTTCGACGAGATTACCTCGGCACTGGATCCCGAAACGTCGAACACCGTTGTGCAACGCCTACTGGAAGCCGGCAAAGATAAAATTCTACTATTTGTAACACATGATATGAAATTGGCTGCACAATGCCAACAAACGATTTACATGCAGGGTTAATGAAGCAAGAAACAACCAACAACCAAAACAAACAGAAACAACTGGTCTATTATCGGGTCGCCGACCTCGATGTGCAGGTCACGCTGCCGCAGTCGGTGGATATAGCCCTAGCTTTGCCTAGCTTTACACCCTTTTTTTTACCAGAACCCCGGGATAGCGTGATGCATACGGTAGAGGTATGCTTTGATTCTTTGTCCGATGAATTAAGTGCGAGCAAGCTGTTGAGTGAGGAGTCCTTGGTGTGGGGCGACCACTTTCAGTTCCGCGAATCGGAAGACTACTACTATACCATTTTACGCACGTCTAATAGGCAACAGGCATGGAAAATGCGCAGTTCAAAAGACTTTTTCCACAATGAGGTGTACGCTGTGGAAAACGAAATACAGTCAACTACGGTGCTTTCTTGGTTGTTAATGGTTACCTTCGCTCAATCGGCGCTTCGCTATAATACCCTGCTGATTCATGCATCGGTGGTGGAGAAAGATGGGGGTGGTGTCGCCTTTTTGGGCAAGAGCGGTACCGGAAAAAGTACACACAGCAGGTTGTGGCTGACCTACTTGTCGGGCTATCAGTTGCTGAACGATGATAATCCGGCCATCCGCCTAGGGGAAGATAAGCAGGTGTGGATCTATGGTACACCTTGGAGCGGTAAAACCTCCTGTTACAGAAATGTAGGCGTAGCGTTGCAAGCGGTAATTCGTTTATCGCAAGCCAAGGAAAATAAACTGGAATGGAAAAGAGGCAAAGAAGCTTTGATAACATTGCTGCCCAGCGGATCTGCTTTGCGCTGGAACAGTGGCCTTTTTGGCGCGATGACATCGATCTTGCAAGGCATGTTGACAAAGGTACCGGTGGGAAGCCTGCAATGCCTGCCCAATGCGGAGGCCGCGCTACTTTGCCATACAGAGATTGTACAAGAACGAACAAAATTTTGACACATGCATGCACTATGAGCTGCGCATCAATTTCAATGTAAACAACAACTTATCACGATGAAAAATACGGTCATCCTTCTCTTCGCTTTGTGCCTATTTGCTTTTCAATCTTGTATCGTGCCCAAAAAAGTGGTCTACCTCAAAGATATGGAGCCCAATAAGGTCTATAATACGGCCTTGGTACCACCTTTGCGCGTGCAAAAAAACGATCGCCTAAGCATACAGGTGACCTCCAAAAATCCGGAATTGGCCGTGCCTTTTAATCCGGATGGAGGGGTGTACAATGTGTCCAGAGAAGGTTCCGTCAGTAATGTACCGGTCACCGGATCTAATATCAACAAAGGTTATTTGGTGGATCAGGAAGGAAATATAGAGTTTCCGGTTTTGGGGACACTGAATGTGGAAGGCTTGACCTTGGATGGCGTGCGCGATATGATGCGCGATCGCTTGGTCAACGAAAAGCTGATCAGCGATGCGGTGATCAAAATTGAATTAATGAACCTGAAGATTACGATGATGGGGGCGGTAGGTTCTGTTGGAATACTGGATGTGCCGGATTCCCGGATTACCCTGATTGAAGCCATTACCCGGTCGGGCGGTTTGACTGCAAATGCGAAGACGAATAAAGTAGCCGTGATTCGGGAGGAAGCAGGTGGACGGAAAATGTACCTGAACGATATTGAGAAAATGGATATTTTTAATTCGCCGACTTATTATCTACAGCAGAATGATATTGTCTATGTAGAGCCTCGATCTGCGGAAATGACGCCTCGCGAGAGCCAAACAATAATGTACTTTGGTTTAATTACCGGTGTGGCGACTATGGTCTTAACCCTGTTGAACTTGATGCGTAACTAATTGCTTTGTAATCTATGGACCAGCAATCATACAATCCCTATCTCGAAAGCAAAGAAAAGGAAGGCAAGTCGCTCAACCTGATCGACCTGATAAAATACCTGCTGCTGCACTGGTATTGGTTTGTCTTGTCTATTCTAGTTTTTGGCGGCTATTATTACTACGAATATAGCAAAACCCAATTTTTATACAGCCGAGCACAAACGGTCATGATCAAGAGTACCTCCAATACACTCAGCGTAAGTAGAGCCACGCGTTTAAATAGTTATTACAATACCGTTAATGTGGCGGGAGAAATCTTGCAACTGCGCTCGAAGGAGTTGATGCGCAATACCATTGCCCGTTTACACGCCGACGTGAGCTATTCCGTGCAAAAGGGTCTGCGTACCATGGAGCTCTATCGGGAATCTCCTTTTGATGTAAAATTCCTCAACGCAAAGGCGGAAAGTAATTTTGCGTTTAAATTGACGGCCATTGACTCCACCAAGGTGCGCTTTGCCATTACGGAAGGCGAGCTGGAAAGCTTTACGGAGGTGCCTATTGGGCGCGAGCTGAAAACGCCTTTTGGACGTATTATCATCCAAAGGACGAAATCCTTTGATCAATCCTACTATGGCGAGCCCGTGACGGTTGTTAAAACGGCGCGCGAGGCCATGGTGGGCTATTTCTTAAGCCGCATGCGCATTGAGCAGATGCAAGATGATGCCTCTCTACTTTCTATGTCCATGGAAGATGTCTCGGCGGCGCGTGCTGCAGATATGTTGGCTACCTTGGTTACCGTATACAACCAAGAGACCGTGGAAGATAAGAACCGCGTGGCCAAGAATTCGGCAGAATTTATCAAAGAGCGGATCGCCATTATCGAAAGCGAGCTGGGCGATGTGGAGACCAACCTCGAGCAGATGAAAGCGAGTAATGAAGGGATGGATGTTAACACGGCTACGGATGTATTTTGGAACGAGAGTCGCGAATACCAGTCTTCCACACGAACTATCGAAACACAGCTGCGTTTGGTGGACCTGATGCGGCAGCGGGTGGACAATGCCAACGAGAACAACAACCTGATCCCGAGCAATACCGGCTTGGTGGATGAAAATATAGAAACCCAGATTGCAGAATACAACGCGGTATTGCTGAAACGCAACCGCCTGGTGCAGGGCAACAACTCGGCCAACCCTATTGTGCAGGATATGGACGCGGTCTTGGGGGCTATCCGGGAAAATATTTACCGTTCCGTGGATAACTCGGTCTTGGGCCTGCGTATCCGTATTCGCAATTTGCAGCAGGATGAGGCCGCCTCCCGGGCGAAGGCACAAGCCCTGCCGGCCAAACAGCGTATGATGCTCTCTATTGAGCGGCAGCAGAAGGTGAAAGAGGAATTGTATATCTTGCTCTTGAACCGACGTGAAGAGAATGCGCTTAACCAGGCCATGACGGATGACAACCTGCGGGTGGTGGATCCGCCTTCGGGCAGTGAAGCTCCATTCTACCCCAATAAAGTACGTAAGGTGATGACGGGTGTGGGCTTTGGTGTAGTATTGCCCACGGTGGTGCTGATGCTCCTGCTCTTGTTGGATACCAAGGTGAATGGACGTAAAGATATTGAAGAGGCGATATCGGTGCCCTTCTTGGGCGAGATCCCCTATGCCAAACACAGCATGCGTGCAAATGACGATGTGGTGGTGAATGAGCAGGGACGGGATCCTGCGACGGAGGCTTTCCGTATACTGCGCACCAATATCGGCTTTATGTCTTCCGCCGAACGCGAAATTCGGGTGATTACCTTTACCTCCTTTAATGTGGGAGCGGGGAAAACCTTTACAGCAGTCAATTTAGCGGCTAGTTTAACCTTCTTGTTGCAGAATGTGGTCCTGCTGGATTTGGATTTGCGAAAGGGTACCTTAAGTGATCACTTGAAATTGGGTTCGGTAAAAGGGGTGACGCACTTTTTGGCCGATCCGGCGGTTTCCTTGGAACATATTACCTACCGGGCCAGCATCGGTCGGGGGGTGGATGTGGTCCCGATTGGCGTCATTGCGCCCAATCCGGTGGAGCTGCTCCTCAGCAAGCGCTTAGACATTTTGATTGGACAATTAAAAGAACGATACCGCTATATTATTGTCGATAATGTGCCGATTGACTTGGTGGCCGATGCCGCTGTCGTAAACCGTATCTCGGAACTGACGGTCTTTGTGGTGCGTGCCGGCGCGATGGACAAACGCCTCTTGCCAGAGATCGAAAAGATCTACCGCAAAGGTAAGTTAAACAATATGGCTATCCTGCTCAACGGTATCCGCAAGCTGAAATCCAGCTATGGGTATGGTTATGGCTATGGTTACGGCTATGGCTACCAAAAAGAAAATCCGGGATTCTTCAGCTTCTTTAAGCGTCTTTTCCGACGCTAAGAAATACCTGCTAACAAAGAGATGTGGACGTCACCGGTAGTACCGTGACGTCCACCTTGTTTTTAGGTCTTTTTTATTTCGCTTACTAATCTTCATTAGCGTCAAGCGCTGCCCCAAGTCCAGCAGATCGCAGATGAACTGTAACCTGTAGGACAAGCAAAATAAAGCTGCGGAGAAGTAATATACATTGTCTTGTATAACTGATAATCCATCTGCAATAAACGGCAATCCTTCTTACCTATGCGAAGGTATGGACTATATGCGCGAAGGTTTAAATATAGTATCCGAAACATTAGCCTATACAAACGGGAACCTGTCGTACCTATACGAAGCTTTGGATAATATAAACGACGAGTTGTCGGATAGGAACGAGGAGTGAATGCTACGTAGCATTCGTATAACGAAATAGATTTTTTTCTCGAAAGAAAAGATAAATACTTCTAAAATACTGTAAAATGTTTTTTCATATGGTCACGATGATTTGCCGTTGCCCATCTCCATATTTCAGTTCCGTTAGTCGAACTATGCGCGTACCTTGTGCGATATCTCGGCAGGGTAAGTTGTCTTGAATCGAACATATGACAAAGATCCGCGCATGTCAGACAGTTTATCTTACTTATGCGACAAGGTAAAAGTATGTTCGTTCAGTTCATCTTGTTTGTCGGATACACGAATGCTACGTAGCATTTTGCCTGCGATTTTTGCAAAAAACTACCTCTACACCTTCCAAATAGCTTTTTTTACCCTGTTTTCATTTTCCTAAACACTGCGTTTAGGACGATTTGACGAGCTTAGTCGCCTGATGGGCGCATGCAGAACAGCAAGGCCAAGTCCGCTACACAAGCATCTGTTTTTTTTGATTAGCCTAAAATCTTTGAATAATTCAATTCCCTATTGCCTTGCTGCAAGTATTTCTACCCACGCTTGTAGAGATCGCGCTACAAGAATAAATAAACCGCGGAATGTAGCTTTTATTCGACAAGCCCGACGTAGGCTATTCAATAACTTTGTCTCATTAATGCTTGTGATCGCTGCGGTTGATTCGATGGAAAACAGAAAATTAAGCAAGTAAACTAAGAAATATATAAGCAACATAAAAAGCATCAAAACTATGAAAACGATTTTATTGACTTTGGGGATTTCACTTTGCGTCTTTGCATCATCTGCACAAACAGGGATGTCAACACCGGATTCGACGGTGGAAGTAAGCGGCGAGAAACACAGAGTTATCACCAACAAATTTTTTGATAACTGGTTTATCGGAGCGGGTGTTGGTGGGCAGTTTTTTTATGGCGACCACAACCGTCAAATGGCCTTTGGCGATCGTATCGTGCCGGCCTACGAGTTTCATCTTGGGAAATGGTTTACTCCCGGTATCGGCGTTCGTTTGGCTTTGAATGGTTTGAAGAATAAAGGCGTGACACAAAACGGAAGCCACACGACGGGCGTGGTCTATGATGAATCACAGGGGCTGTACGGACAGGAATTTCAGTATCTCAACTTTCATGGTGATGTGCTCTTCAATGTCAGCAATATGTTGGGGGGCTACAATCCTACACGTTTCTACACCTTCAGTCCGTATGTAGGTCTTGGGGCGATGTGGACTTGGGAAGAACCAAAATCGAGAGAGGTGAGTGCAAACTTGGGTTTCTTCAACAGCTTTCGCTTAAGCCCTTCTTGGGACTTGACCTTGGATATCCGTGGTAGTTTGGTGCATGACCGTTTTGATGGCGAGTTGGGGGGACGTAAGGATGAAGGGATGTTGACCAGCGCCGTAGGGATTGTGTATAAGTTTGGCAAACGTACTTGGGATGATAAGACCAAAACGGTTATTCGCATTACCAATGAGGGGGAGTTGAACGCCTTGCGCGACAAGGTGAATGAGTTGGCGGCCGATAACAATGCCTTAAAGAAGCAATTGGCAGATGCAAAGAACAGCACCGTAACGGAAGTGCTTGTAGATAAGAATGTATTGGCAGCGCCGATTTTGGTGACTTTCCCGATAAATAAGAGTACGGTGAGCAATGAGGCGCGCGTGAACTTGGGCTTCTTTGCCAAAATTATTAAAGAAGGCGATCCGGAGTTGAGCTACTCGATTGTAGGCTATGCAGATAAGGGAACAGGTTCCAAATCAACCAACGAGCGCTTGAGCCGCGAACGTGCGCAGGCCATCTATAATGTGTTGGTTCGTGAGTTTGGCGTACCATCCAGCCAATTGGAAGTAGACCACAAAGGCGGAGTAGATAATATGTTTTATGATGACCCGCGCTTGAGCCGCGCTGTCATCACGATAGGAAAATACAAGAACAGATAATACAATGGAAAAAAGAATAGGGGGGCTTCCATATCAAGCTCCAACGTTGGAGGTATTGGAATTGGAGTTGGAACAAGGTATCGCAGCTGCATCAGCAACGATCACACCGGGTGGGCCTGGTGCAAACAACTTCAATCCTGAGGTAGAGGATTGGCAGGATTCGGGTGCACAGAACGGAAATTTCGATCTGTAGATTTCCTTAAGTTAACATGTGTATAAAACGTATCAATCTTTTTGTGTGATGAAGATGCTATTTTCAAATAGTGCGCAACGGTTCGTGGTTTTCTTATCGTTGTGGGGTATGGTCGGTGTATTGGCTTCCTGTTCGAAAGGGGAAACCTCCGAACAGCTCGTCGATAGCGAAACCTCACTAAGCTTTGCGGTGGAAAATGTGGGCGAAGTAGCGGACGCGGGGTTTATTAAGGGGAACGAAACGGCCCCCACGGAAAAGCCGGATTTGGAGCCGGTGGCAGGTAACTTGGGAAGTACGATACGTGCAACGACCAAAAAGGCCGTTGCAGCGGTCAACACTTCTTTTGTGCCTGCAACAGCCGCAATCGTAGGGCAGGCGCGCGAGGTGGTGGGCGATGGTTACGATGCCATTGTGACCTTGACCGAGGAGGATAATACGATCAAGACCGGTAGCGGACGTTTTATCAATAGCAAGGAGAGCTCGGCTGCTGCAGGATCTACCGCCAACGTTGCTGCGGCTATGACCTCCGGCAATAAATACCGGGTATTGATCTACGATAACAGTGATAACTATGTGGGTACCATCGATGCCACTTCGGGTACGGCCTTAAGCCCTGCTTTTCCAGTGTTCAAAAATACAACCTATAAATGGTATGCCTATTCATACAATTCGCAAACACAGGTGCCTGTACCTGCGAACACGGCGAACCCAACGATTACCACCACGGCGGGTGCGGCTGGCTTGCTTTACGATTCGGGAACCTTGACCACGGTGGCTGGATCCAATAAGATCAGCATTGTCTTTGAACATCGTTTGGCCAGCATCGCGGTTAAGGTTGATACGCGTGGTCTCTTTACCACCATCAACTCGGTCGCCGGAACAAACGGTACAGCGGGCGATCTCCGCTCCGGTACTTTGAACTTGAAGACCGGTGTATACACGAATACGAGTGCGAATACAACGAAAAGTGATTTGCTCGATTGGACCAATGCGGCGGCAGCGACAGGGGATTCCGTGAAGGTGGCTTACTTGTATACTTCGGGTACAACGGCTATTGCCAATTTTAAGGTGACCCTGACAAACCTGAAGGTAAACTTGGATGATGGAACAGTACGCAGCTTTGATGATAGGACCTTTACCTTCCCCACATCATTTACCCCACAATTGGGCAAGCGCTATACGGCAACGATCACCTTGATCGAGTCGGCAGTCGAAGTAGGCGATGTGCGTTGGGCACGGGAAAATTTGTATTACCGCTCTGGGGATACGGGTTACCGATTCCGAAATAGAAGTTCGAATATCTACCAAACGAATGTAGCAGATTTAACGAGTACAACGGAGTTCTTTAGTTTCGCGGCGCTGACCAGCTCGAATAGTGCGACGCCTGGGGTAAGGGATATCTGTAAGTTAGCTTTTCCAAAGAATACTTGGCGGTTGCCAACTCCTGCGGAGCAACAGGCATTGGCTAATGTGGGCACGAATACATCATCGACACCCTATCGGGTTTACGGACAATCTTCGGACGCACGCTATGCCGCTTGGACATATAACACGTCGAATGAATACGGTACGTTGTGGACCTCTTTTATGGCCTTGGGAAGACGTATGAAAGGAAGCAATACCGTAGAGAACTACAGCCGTACAAGCAACTCTTCGGGGTATTTCTGGTCGAATACTTTTGTGCAAGGTACATCAAGAGCGTATTATATGCGGGTAGATGTTTTCGGGACGGCGAATTCGTTTAATAACTCTACGGTCGTAGCCGGCCAAATTGAGGATGACAATATGCGCTACGGAATGAATATCCGTTGCGTGCGAAACGATTAATACAATAAGCGCGGAAGGAACTGAGCGGATAAAAGAAGTGTAGCAGGAAAGTGCGTATGAAAAAAAATGTAAAGTGCGGAAGGATGTCGTGGGGTGAAAATGTGAAGTGGGATTAGTGCGGAGTCTAAATGTAAGCAGTGAGGTGGGATTGATGGGATAAGAAGCTGTGTTCGAATATTCGGACACAGCTTTTTTGTTGGTTTTAGGCAATGTGTTCATGCAAAAATAATTAGCCACAAATTTGCAAGCGAATCTAAAATATTTATATATTTGTAGTGTTATTACTACAAAATGACTAATTGCTAGTGCTTTAGTGCCTCAGCACGAGGAATAGCAACATGCTTATGAAAGGTTCGGTCAAAAAAAAAGATAATAATGTTGTTAAAAAAAAGATATTTTTTAACAAGGCTTGTGAAAAAAAAGAGTATAAAATAACAATCAACACAGGGTTTTAGGCTTATTTCCAAAAAATAGTCATGCTTATGAAAATTGAATGGGGGAGCGAGATGTACCTCATGTAAGCTCGCAGGGGCGAACCTGCTTCTGCGAGTTTATTTGCTTATGAAAATATTGTCAGTAAGGGTCACCGAGGCAAAAGTTTTAGCCTAATATTATTTAAATAATTTTTGTGTGAAATATTTTAAAATTTTTCATACGGATTGATACAGCTTTACTGATGGCAAGTGAACGTAGATCGCATGTAAATTTGACTTCCCAATCGCGGATTTATGCAGCCAACTATTTCTGAAAGCGGCTTAGCGCCTTGAAGCATCGACGATAAAGGATGGAGCAAGAATGTTTGTGATGAACGGATATTTGTTAACATACGAAAATAAATGCTTATGAAGAAGAAAATTTATTCCCGACCGAAATTGAGATGCGACGATGTTTATCTGGAGTCGGCTATTGTCGCCGCTTCCACAGGAGCGAGGATCAACCCTGGTAATGTGCCAAACACGCTGCCGCAAGTAGAGGATTGGAATAGCGGTACAGGCTTCTCGAACGATATGGACCTCTAACGATTGCTCACTGAATTTTTCGAACGATGAATAGGTTTTTTAAACAACAGGGTAGGCTTTGGCTGCTTTCCGCAATAGTTATGCTTTCGGGCTGTGCAAAAGATAGCATTAAAAATTTGGCAGATGATGCATCATTAATCGTCAATGTAAGCGGGCTTGAAGATTATATAATAGAAGAGGTTCCGATAGAACTAACCTCAACAAATTCCTTATCTCCTGCGATGCGTAATACGGCTATTGCCGGCGGGACGGCGCTCACAGGGATGCGGTATCGGAAAGATGATGCACTACACGAGCTATATACATCAAATGATTACGATATTGATTTTGAAATCACGAAGAGCCATCCCCTTTCCCTAATATCCAAAAATAGAAAAATAAAGACGGCTGGATTAAGTATGTCGGCTGGACCACAGCTTGTTGCACGGCAACCAATCGGTGCCGATGTGCGGTATAGGCTTTTGATGTACCGTGAAAACGAAACCACGCCCGTGGTCAATGTCGAGGGGGTAGGAGCGACCTTTCCAGCTGTCGCAATTGCTTCGGGTTTCAATTACCGGTGGATTGCGGTCTCCACAAACGAAAGTGGAAGCTCGCCAACCGTAGCGAACAATGTGGTGTCTGCTGCCCAAATCGCCAATAAGGATTTCTTATATGCTTCAGGAACAATTCTTACCCAGTATGGCGAGAATTACCTCAATATTGTCTTTAATCGCTACACCACACGCATCCAATTGACCGTTGATTCGCGGGGGATGTTTGGCAATATTGCCGGCAATTCCAATATATCTTTTGTAATCGCTCAGGGCGGTACATTGAGCGAGACCGGTGATTTTAACGTGCGCGATAGCAGCTTTTCTAATTTTCAGGCAGTGGCGCTGAGCTCAAATAATATGACCTCGACCAACCCGGCTCTACGTGTCGGGACGATATACACGGTGCGTCCACGTGCCGTGACGGCGAATAGCCTACGTTTACGTCTGAATCCATTGAACCTCACGCTCGATGATGGGGCAACCCGGACTTTTGCCGACAATACCGTCGGATTTGGATCGGCCTTTTTGCCTGTACGTGGAAGTAGCTACGATATCACGGCGCGGCTTATCGAGTCAGGTGTTCAGGTGACAGGCTCTACCTTGCGCTGGGCCAGATCCAATCTCCGTTATGTCAGTAGTGCAGCAGCGGGATTCCGGTATCGGTTTGTACCGCACCCTGTCAATACCGCATTTGATATCAATGTGGATATGTGGAATTTCGCGACAACGACACCTACGGGTACCACGTTTAATAACGTGGACATGTGTGCTAGTGTTTACCCAGCGGGAACTTGGCGGCTACCGACAGCGACGGATTTTCAGTCGCTTCCGACTCCAAACTCCTTGGAGAGATATACGCCCTTGCTTTTAGGGGGCGTGGGGCTTGTCGCCAATTGGGAAAGAAGTGCTAGTCAGCCCGCAAACAGCGCGTATGCAGGCAGTGATCAGCTGCGGCTACCGTTTTATGGATTTCGAACCGCAACGAATACCCGTTCGCAGCAACCCGGATTGTTAGCCATTTTGGTTAACGGGCAGGGGCACTACTATAGTGTCAACTATACTGGTACGTCAACCAATCCGACAGCAATAAGGCCAACATTTTTTAGGATGAACTATTCCGGGCTGGATTTGCTAGGCTTATTGAATTTAGCGGACGGCTATAGTCAAGAGGTAGTCAGTAATCTGTCGGGTACTAGCGTTAATCAAGGTAGAAGTGTGCGCTGCGTACGTGCGATAGTGAACAACAGTTGATGGCGTTGTTGTCTGTGGATTCAGGCGGCCGAACAATATCTATTGGCGAGTGCTTATTGTAAACAAATTCGTTTCAATTTGAATTTTTATAGTTTGTTACCCACTGCTTTTAAGTTTTTGTAGTTTTTTTTAATATTTTTTAAAAACGTGCTACAAGTAATTAGAATTCATTGTAGCTTTGTAGTAGAAAATTGATAGAAGTACTATCAAATGCTTATGAACGATTGCGTTAAGCCACACTTTGGCGATGCGGCAGTCATGCTTGTGAAAATATTTTTAATCCGATTAGCCGTCGGAGAAAACGTCGACAATTTTTCTTGTTGGCGGTAAGATTCATAGGATTCATAGACATTTAGGTAACACGCGTCGTGGTTTTATCCACTGATTTACGCTTGCACGCTCCTAAATTTCGATGTAGCCTATTTTTTTTTGCCTTTTTCTTTGGCGGTTTGGTCTCAAATTGATTCGGCTATGAAAAACACCGTTAAACAATTGTACTTGCCTCCCAGTATCCTGATCTTTTGGATTGAACTGGAGAGCGGCATTGCTGCAGCGTCTGCAACAATATCTGGAGGCCCTTCCGGGCAACCCGACATTCCTCAGGTTGATGATTGGACTTCGGAAGATGACTTGGGTTCTGGACTTGGTGAGTTTTAACAAAAGGTACGAATAATCGGAAAGCGAGTTTATGAAAAAACAACTACAAATCAATCTGGCAAAATTTGCAGTTATCGTTGCCGTTGGAACGAGTCTAGTGCTCTTTGCAGCTTGTTCGAAGGTAAGTGAAGAGTTAGCCGTAGAGAGCGACATGACGGAAATCACCGTGAATTTAGCTGGAATAGAGGGGGAGATTTCAGAGGAATTGCTACTCAGTTCCAGTGCGTCGGGGAAAGGGAAAAATCAACAAATAAAGCAAGAAGATATCAGCGCTTATACCTTACCCGATTTTGATGCGCAGGTGGCGCAGCCTGTAGATGATGGTTATGCGGTGAATGCCCTGCAGAAAGGGGCAACGGTAAGGAATACAAGTGGCGGAAAGCGTATGGTTGCTGTGCCCTTGGCCTCTAGGGTGCGCTACAGGATCGTGCTGTACCGCGCCAACGGAACCTTTCATGCTTCCCAGCAAGGTATTGTTGGTACACAACTGCGGATCAATGTGGCACGCGGTGAAACCTACAGGTGGTATGCTTATTCCTACAATGATACCTTGGCAGTAGCCGATCTTGCCGATTACAGCAATCCTGTCGTACCTACTTCAGGTACGCGTGATCTGATCACAGCGACCGGAACCCAAAATATTTCGGTTAGTGGAAATACGCCGCTCAATATTGTGATGCTGCACCGTACCAACCGGGTGGCCATAGAGATTAATACCATGGGGATGTTCTCGACACTGACTGGTGTAACCGTTACCTTAGGCGGGAACTACTTTACGACGGGGAGTTGCAACCTGCTAACAGGAGCAGTCTCTGGCGGAACAACCTATACCTCGCCTGTATATACGGTGGCCAATTTGCCCAATCTGCCGGGAACAACCACGGGTGATCAAAAGGTGGCTTATTATTATACGGTTAGCAATAATCAGATACCGACGATGCGCGTAACGCTTAGTAACCTCTCGGTAACGCCATACGGCAATCCAACAGCACGGAATTTTACCAGTTCTGCGGCATTTCAGTTTAATGTGACCGCTTTTACCTCTGCAGGACGAAGCAAAAAGGCGCGGATAGATTTGATTGAATCGCCACTTACGCTAGGGACAGCACGTTGGGCTAGATCCAATTTATTTCTTAACGGTAATACTACGACAGGACACAATCCCTACCGATTCTATAGTACAAATGCCTATCAAACAGCCAGAGAAAGTTATTGGCCTTGGCGTGGTCTTACACCAGGTGGTCAAGCCGGGACGGGTGATCCCTGCGGGCGAGTTTATCCGCTGGGTGCTTGGCGTACACCCGTGCCTGAAGAGTATCAAAGTATATTGTCAACTGCGCATACCTTCAGTGCAGCTGGTGGTCGCCCTATAATCTATACGACATCTACAGGTACCGTTAGTCCATATCCGAGCAACCAACTTGTTTTTTATGCAAACGGTTTTGGTAATACCATCGCGTTAATTAACGATGTGTTAAATATCGGCTTGGATTACAACCAACAAGGTACCCGTGCACATCTGTGGGCGGATGACCAAATCCTGAATGTTGTAGCAGGTATAGGTACGTTTTATTATTTAGGTACTAATAATCCCGGCGCTTTTTTGGATCCGGCAGAACAAAGTACACAGGTTGTGACAGCGCTTTTGAACAACATTAATATTCCTTTATTAGGTATTAATATTTTATCCGCTGGATACCGAAATGTTCGCTGTGTTCGTAATCCGGCGGTGCCAACGACCACCGTGCCATAGAGCTCGTTTCGTTGATTCTTATATTTTTTAGGCGCTTTTATGGCGCCTTTTTTTCTGTCATGGAAAGACGGCAGCTGGCCTATTCTTTATCCTGTCAATTTTAGCCTACATATATTATTCTTTTAACCGCATTTGTTGTGCTCCGAGCCGTAAAACAATACCTTTGAATGATCTACCTGCGGCTGTTTTTGGGGAACAGTAAAAATTCAATTTACGCCGAATAGAAGCGTGATTTATAGGTGTGATGCATAAGAGATATACAGAAACAGAAAAAGATCAAATTATATATAAGATAGTTTGCGGTGAGCTTTTTTTGGAAGAAGCTTCCAAAAAATATAACGTATCTACCGTGAGCCTGGTAAAGTGGCTAAAGGAACGAAAAGGCCTTGTTGATCGCTATTTTGGCAATGCGGAACAATCGTAGTATAGGGATGGGCAGGCCTGCCCATTTGGTTGTTTATGCAAAAATAAATTGGATGTCCCTCTTATAATGGCTACTTTTACTTAGCTTAAACGCTTATGTAAGGAATGTACAGCAACCTAGACCTTCGGATTTGTTGTCGCTATCTCTACATTTTAAATTGCCTACGACATGAAAATAAATATCTTGCAACGTGTTGCCCCATGGGCTGCTTGTTTACTTTTTTGCGTTCCTTTATCGGCCCAGTATCGCGTCGGTGGAAGTAGTCTGAAAGAGAACTGGTTTATAGGAGCTGGTGTTGGTGGACAGTTTTACTATGGCGACCACAATCGGCAGATGAATTTTTTTGATCGTCTTGTGCCTGCCTATGAGTTGCATGCCGGTAAATGGTTTACCTCGGGACTGGGATTAAGAGCCGGTTTGAACGGTCTGCAAAATAAAGGCGTTACCCAAAATGGAAGCCATTCCACGGGTGAGGTGTATGATGCATCGAAATGGCTGGAAAGGCAAAGCTTCTCCTACATCCACGCCCATGGAGATGTACTCTTCGATTTAATGAATATGATCGAAGGTTATGATTACCAGCGCTGGCATGCCATTCCTTACGTGGGAATGGGGCTTATGGCAACTTGGGACCGTCCACGAGCGCGCGAGATCAGCGCAAGCCTAGGGCTTTTCAACACGATTTACCTCAATGAATTTATTGATTTCACGATTGACTTTCGCGGGAGCATGGTAAACGATCGTTTTGATGGGGAACTGGGCGGGCGCAAGGATGAGGGGATGCTCACGGCGGCTGTCGGGATTATCTACAAGATCAATTACCAAGATTGGAACCGACCGCGCTGGGAGGCACCGCCACGCCGGGGGCCTCGACGCGCTCAAGTGGACATACAGCCGGAGGTTGCACCCAGCTATGACCAGTTGAAAACCCAAAAAGATATTTTCGAAAATACATCCAATACCCTGACGCTATCCAACAGGTCAATCGAGTAAGCCTTCTTACTCGAAGTCAATAGCCGTTTTTTATTGTCCAATTTTGCTGACAACTTGTCGCAAAAAAAAGCGGTATAGCCTCCAGCTGGAGGCTTGTAAAATGCCGAAGTAGAACTGCCAAACTGTCCATAATCTCCCTGAAAATTAAAATTATGTTGATTTTAAAATATATTGTGTAATAATTAGCTTAAATCAATCGAATATGCTGTTTATCAGTGCCACTGGTATACTTTTTGTGCGTTTTTTTTCGAATAGTTTGGCTATTCAAATCAGGTGCTCATGCATCTACTTATGAAAATTAGACACCATTAAAACTCCAACTTATGAAAATACTTCTACTTGGTCTAGGCTTGACCTTTGTATTTTCGGGCGCATTGGCCCAATCCACAAACACTACTGCAGACTCTACCGTGGAGGTGAGTTCGGATAAGCACCGTGTAGTTACCAACAAATTTGCTGACAATTGGTTTATTGGAGCTGGTGTAGGAACCCAGTTTTTTTATGGCGACCATAATCGGCAAATGAATTTTGGCGACCGTTTAGTGCCAGCGTTCGAATTTCATGTGGGTAAATGGTTTACGCCAGGCATAGGAACGCGATTCGCCATCAACGGTATCAAAAATAAAGGCGTTACCCAAAATGGAAGCCACTCGCTCGGTACCATTTATGATGCTTCTCAAGGCTTGTACAACCAAGAATTCAATTACCTCAATCTCCATGGCGATGTGCTCTTTAATTTCACGAACCTCTTTAAAGGATATAAGCCGGACCGGTTTTATGAAATAAGTCCTTATGTGGGTCTAGGTTACATGTTTACTTGGGATGAACCAAGGTCCAACGAAGTGAGTGCCAATATAGGGCTTTTCAATAAATTTCGCTTGACCCAAGCCTTGGATCTGAGCTTAGATCTGCGCGGAAGTATGGTGAACGACCGCTTTGATGGGGAGCTCGGCGGAAGGCGCGACGAAGGTATGTTGACGGCAGCAGTCGGTGTGGTTTACAAATTTGGTACACGCGAGTGGGGCAAGGAGAAGACGACAACCATTCGCTACGATAACTCGGAAGAAATTAATGCCCTGCGCACCAAAGTGAACGAACTGGCCCAAAGCAATGAAGCGCTGCGGAAGCAGCTCGCCAACGCAAGAGATACCTCGGTAACGGACTTGATCATCGAAAAGAATGTGCTTGCAGCGCCTATCTTAGTGACCTTTCCAATTAATAGGAGCACCGTAAGCAATGAGGCGCGTGTTAATTTGGGCTTCTTTGCTAAAATTATCAAAGAAGGCAACCCGGAACTGCGCTATCATATCGTCGGATATGCGGATAAAGGTACGGGGAGCAAATCCACCAACCAACGCTTGAGCCGCGAACGGGCCGAAGCCATATACAATGTGCTTGTGCGTGAATTTAATGTACCGGCCTCGCAGTTAGAAGTTGACTATAAGGGTGGTGTCGACAATATGTTCTATGACGATCCGCGACTGAGCAGGGCGGTCATCACCATCGCCAAGTAAATCGGAACGGCGATCAAAGCAGTTCGCTCACTATTTTTGTTTGTATATACGATAATCCCGATGGGTCGAACAGGTTCATCGGGATTCTTGTGATGTAGGTCACTTTTTTGACTCCAAAAAATAACTATATTTACAGCGGTAACTTGACCTTTCTGAAGAGATGGTTATGTAGACTCTTTCTTCATTCAACTATTAACCCCCAGATGCTCAACAGATAGCTGGCCGCTATCACAAGCTAGCGGGATTGCCAATTGTTAAGGTGCCCCTTTATCTTACGCGAATTCGCCTCATGGGAAATAGATCGTTGCGATCCTGTATTTTTTTTGTGCATTGCTGTGTGTTGCTGCTCGGCTGGGGTCGCGTCATGGCCAATTCCCCTTATCGTCAGGTGCGTATTCTCGAAGGTATTGATAAAGAGCATGTCATGTTCAGCCGGGCGGCCAAGGATGCCGAGGGTATGATATGGGCTGTTGCGGGGGGTGAGCTCTTTCGTTATGATGGGGTGCATGTGCTTCCCTTTGCGAAACTGTATGCCGGGCGGTTGCCCTTCGACGAGATTCAGGACTTAAGCATCGACCCTTGGGGCAGATTGTGGCTGAATAGCCGAAATGGAATCCTTGTCTTCGATTTAAAAACGTGGCAATTCTGCTATCAGCAGCCCTTCGCCGAAAAATTGGTGCACCGCAAGGCCGTTGGTTTTGCACGGACAAAGGAGGATTTTTTTGTGGCTACCGACCGGGGCGAGGTATATCAGATTACGGCGCAAGATAAAACCTTTCTATTTAGTTTTGATTATGCCAAGGGGCTTGGAAGAACGCCAGTGGGAAAGCTCTTTGTGGCCGATGAGTCTGCCCTATGGTTGGCCATCAACGAGAAGCTTTACCATTATGATAGGCAAGGAGAAAAAAGGCGTCTTCGGGCTATCCCTACCTATATTTTCGAACAGTTGGAAGATTTGCTACCCTTGAAGGGCGGTCTGCTACTACGGAACTACCGCGATGGGTATTATCTGTATGACGGACGCCGCTTTGCGTTATCGGCTTTTAAGAGCGAAAATGAACACGACTTTACCAATTGGAACCACTGGGCAGTTGCGGATGGCGAGAGGCTGCGTTTTTTTCACCGTAATGGACAATACCTAGAATATAGCCGGGATCTCGCTTTTAGGCCGTTGAAGGTCGCCAGCCATCGGTTGGCGGAAACTGTGCTGTACAAGCGGGTCAACCATTGGGAACGCAGTGGCGACGAATGGTTGCTATCTACCGATCAAGGGCTTTACGCGGTTTTTCCTGCGGAGATATCGTTTGACTTCGTCGATTGTGGCAGCACGCGCGGTATGATTAAGCAGCGGGGAAATTACTTTATTGGTGGATATGGCTTTATGCACCTGTTGTCGCCCACTGGGACGGTGCGCCCGTTCACCGAGGCTCCCGAGAAGAATTATTATGCCTTTCTTCCTTTAGCGCCCGATATGGCCTTGGCAGTAATTGAAGGGGAGTTCTTAGCTTACCTGCGAGATGGTCAATATGTGCCAGCCAAGGTACAGCTGGATAGCAAATACCGTAATCATTTCAGTACCATGGCGCACTGCGCTGCCCGATTGGATAGCGATACGGTATTGGTGGGCACTGCAAATGGTATTTGGCGTTATGCACTGGGATCGGGCGAAGTACTGCCCTTACTGGATAAAGAGGGCAAGATTGTGGGCGAAGGTATGCGTGTGTTGTCGCTGCGTTACAGCGACGGCTTGATCAGTTTTTCGGGTGAAGATGGTTACTTCGAGTATCGACGAGCGCTGGTCGAGAAACGATATCCCTTGGATGCGGCCAACCTATCGATCTACGATCATGTCATTTGTCAAGGGAAAACCTATTTGGCGACGAAAGGAAGAGGGCTCGTGGTGTTGGAAGATGGGAAAGCTAGCCTGTTTCGCGTGGAGCAGGGGCTGTCCAGTAATATCGTTTACCAGTTGTTTAATTTTAAAGGCGCCATCTTTGCGGGTACGCACCGCGGACTGTCGGTGAAGATCAAGGATAAAATCTATAACTACCATATAGCCGATGGGCTCCCCTTTGAGGAATTCAACCACAAAGCCTTATATTACGATGCTGCCGAAGAAAAATTGTTTATGGGCGGCACCGAAGGGTATATGGTTTTCAATCCGCAAGCCTTGTTGCAGTTGGCCGATCACGACTATGCGCCAAAACCGGTGGTATCTTCCCTGCATATTGGCATGAAGACCAATCTTTTTCAGCACAACTATGCCTGGAACGAATTGCGGGATACGCTCGATCTCCCTAGGGAGGCTGTGATGTTTACTATGGATTTTGCGCGAACAAATTACTACCGGCAGGGGTATGCCATGTACTATAAGATCGAACCACTAATGGACGGTTACCAAGAGATGCCCATGTCCAATCAGATCAACCTATCGGGGATGACGGCCGGCGAGTACCGTATCTTTGTGAAGGTTAGTCCGAGCAATACCTCCCACACAGAGACCTGGAGCTGGTTGGTGAAAAAACAGCCCGTGTTTATGGAGACACAAGGCTTTTATTTTTTGGTGCTCTTGGGGCTTAGCGCCGTGACGACCTACGTGCTTTTCGAGCGTAACAGGCGAAAGCGAAATGAGAAATTGTTGCGTCGTCAAATCTCTAGCGACCTACATGATGAAGTCGGGGGCTTGTTGACCGGAATATCCATGCAGGCGGACCTGCTGATGTTGAGGGGCGAAACGCAGGTACAGGAAAGTGTGCTGTCTATCGGTCGGTTTAGTCGGGAAGCCACGCAGATGATGGATGATATTATTTGGTCTATAGATGGTCGGAACAACTATCAGGGAAGTTTGGAAGATCGGATAAAGTTCTTGGCTGCCAATATGTTGGAGCCTTTAGGGGCGCATATTGTATTTGACGTAAACATCGATTATGATAAAAGCTTGCGGCAGATTGTACGTCAACATGTATACCTGCTGTTCAAAGAGATGCTTCATAATATCTGTAAGCACGCACAACCGAGTAGGATCGATATCTTGTTGCATTTTCAACGCGGTGAATTAAGGTTACGCGTAAGTAACGATGGCATTATGCAGCCTTCAGCAGCTCGGCGGCTACGCGTTGGGCAAGGAATGGGGAATATGGAAGATCGGGTGAAACAAATAGGAGGAACCATAGACCGATGGAAGGAACAGGCTTTCTTTATCGTGGAGCTCCGCGTGCCTTCACGCAGAACAAAATTAAAGTGGTGGATTTAAAATAATAGGAAAAGATGATGGAAAATGCTTTACGGAATTTAGCGATAACGCTCGCACTTACGGGAGTATTGCTTTGTGTAATTGGGGTGGTGATGCGTTTGCTAAGACTTCGCCAGCACAATAGGAAAGCGGAAATCTTGATCTGCGTAGCCGCGGCGGCGCTATTGTGGCATGCGCTGGTATACGTGCTGATCTATACCGGCCTTATTCGGGAGGTGCCCAATCTGTACAATAAGGGTATTCCCTTCTATTACTTGATTGGGCCGGCAACGTATTTTGCCACGCAGTTTACCTTATTTCCCAACAGCAAATACCCCAAGTTCTGGTGGCTCCACTTGTTACCTTTTGTCTTCGGGCTCATTGATGTCATCCCTTATGCCCTTGCGCCCTTGGTCGAGAAGAAAGCCCTGCTGGAAAATGTGGTGCAGGATATGAAGATGGGCGTGTTGCATCAGTTCGGGTATATTAATCAAAAGTGGCATTATATATTGCGGTTCTTTCTAGCTTTCGTATATTTAATGGCGCAATGGAGATTAATTTACGTTCATGATCATCGTTTTTCGACCTTGGCTCCTTCAATAAAAAGTTACATGATCTGGTATGCCTGTTTTTATTCGCTGCATCTCTTGATGCAAACGAGCTTGGTGCTCAGTTTGCTTTTCAATCAGTTGCAGTCCTCGTTTATTATGCGGGATATTGATCAGTTAATATGGGTGAGTTTGTTTTATTTCGTATTTAGTCTTTGGATTTTTCTTAGCGCACTTTCTAAGCCGCTGGGCTACTATGTCTATAAAAATGTACAGGCATAGTCAATCGTAAATGAAAAAAATGGAAAAAAAATACCGTTTGGCCATTGTCGAGGATCGACAACATGTATTGGATCTTTTAGCAAGTTTTTTCAGCGTTTCCAAATTTTTTGACCTGCAACTCACGGCGAATTCCTACGAGTCGTTGACCGACCGGTGGAAGTCCCAACAACTTGATATCGTCCTGAGTGATATCGGCTTGCCCGGAAAGTCGGGCATTGAAACAACCTGGTATGTCAAGCGACGCGCCCCTGATGTGCAGGTCGTCATGTTTACCGTTTTCGAAAACAAAGATGCTGTGTTTCAGGCGTTATGTGCTGGCGCATCCGGCTATCTACTAAAAGGAACGCCGCTACCACAGATCGAAGAACGTTTGCTGGAGGTGATGAATGGCGGGTCGGTGATGAGCCCGCAGGTTGCGCGTCTCGTTTTCGAACATTTTAACCCTTCATTAAATACTAGCAAATATGAAAAAACGGAACAATTAACTCCCCGCGAAATTGAGATTGTCTCCATGTTGCAGGCGGGGGCATCCTACAAAGAGGTGGCAAGTACCTTGTTTGTCAGCGTAGATACGGTGAAGTACCATATTCGCAACATTTACCAAAAATTGCAGGTGAGTAGTCGGGCCGAGTTGATTTTGAAGTATAAGTAATGATAAGGTGATGTGGTGACAGGGTTACGAGGTGATGTAGTGATAAGGTCATAATACGCTTTTCTTTCGTCACATTGTAACTATATCATTTCGTCACTAATAAAAAAAAGGCTTTCAAACGGGGAGAATGAAAGCCTTTGCTAACCAATTATAAACCTAAATTATGATGCTGCAAATATATGCACTATTTTTGATACGGCAAAACCGTTTTAGTAATTTATTTTTAGTTCGATTTCTTTGTAGGTAAATCCACTTGCTATTCGGTGATAAGAAGCCTGTTATCAGTTTTTAGGGGATGTCAAAATCAGTTGTACGGCTAAAAGACGGGAAAGGTGGGCGCCGGAGAGGCTTAAAATGTTGATTTTTCTTTTTCGGTATAGTTATTGCTATTGACAAGATACGGTTATCTTTTTAACCGCACTTTGAAAATGGAAAAGTTAAGAAATCGTTACACCCGTGCATCGTTAGCAGAGCGAAATCTTTGGGCGTTCTCTGCATTGACTATTGTTGTCATTCTGCAGTTATGTGCACTCATTGTTATTAACCCGTAGTTTTTCACTATATCCCTATATTTCGTCGATCGTTCTTTTAGCAACTGACTTTGGTTGTTTCGCAGTTTCGGTTATTCGTTTTTAGGAAGAATATGGTGAATTATTTGTTATTTGGAGTAAAAAATCGGCAGAACACATGAAGCTGAGTTTATTGCGTAGGAAGTTGAGAAAAGATAATCCCCGTTGGGTGATTCTCTTGGTGGACGTGTGTATCGTGCTCCTATGTTACCTTGTTTCCCATTACATCGTCAATAGTTTTCGCGGAAATTTTAATGTGGTCTTGATGAGCAAGAAGAGTTTGCTGGTCTTGACGGTGTATACAGGGGCGTTTCTTTATATGCGCACGTATCGGGATATTGTGCGGAATACCGGTCTAAGCGAAGCGATACGCATTTTTAAAACGGTATGGTTGGCCTGTATGTTGCTTTTCGTGATCAGTTTTGGTATTCGTCAAATGTTTATGAAAGGCTCGTCGATCAGTGACTATTTCAGACAGTCATATGCCTTAATATTTACCCATGGCTTTTTCACCATGGTGATGCTGGTGGCGGCAAGGGTTGTTTACCGGCAGCTGTACGAGGCACTATTTTTCACCAAAAGAAAGAGCCGGCATGTATTGATCTTTGGGGCGTCGCGACCGGGATTGGTGGCTTATGCCATGATGAACGATGATATCCGTGCGAAAAACAAGGTCCTCGCCTTTGTGGAGGACAAACCCAATAGAGTAGGCAAGAACTCGCGCGGCATCCGCATCCTCGATATTGCCGATATCGATGAAGAGTATGTGCATCGACACGATATTGACGAGGTTATCATTGCGGTAGAAAATAACGATCCCGAGCGATTGGCGCGCATAACGGATCATTTTCACCAGTTAAACCTTGAACTAAAGATTATGCAGCCTGGTCGTTCCTTACTGAATGGCGGTGGAAAACGGCAGATTCGGAAGCTGCAAATCGAAGATCTCTTAGGCAGAAAGCCTATTCGCTTGAACAATCCGATTGTGGAGGAAGAATTGCATGATCGGGTGATCTTGGTGACGGGCGCTGCGGGATCCATCGGCAGTGAACTGGCGCGACAGATAGGACGTGTAAACTATAAGAAGTTGATTTTGCTGGATCAGGCCGAATCGCCGCTCTACGATTTGCAGCAAACGATCCACTTGCAGCAACCGGCAGATGCTTCGTTTGTGGTGGGCGATGTGCGCGATGGTATTTTTATGAAAAGGATTTTTGAAAAATATCGTCCAACAGTGATCTTCCATGCAGCAGCATATAAACATGTGCCGCTGATGGAGGACAATCCATACGAAGCCATTTGGACAAATGTGTATGGTAGTCGGATCATGGCCGATTTGGCCATGGCGTTTGAAGCGTATAAATTCGTAATGGTTTCTACAGACAAAGCGGTGAACCCGACCAATGTGATGGGGGCGAGCAAGCGAGCCGCGGAAATTTATGTGAATTCCTGTAATGCACGAAGTAAAACGAATTTCATCATTACCCGTTTTGGCAATGTACTCGGATCAAATGGATCCGTGATTCCCTTATTTGAAAAGCAGATGGAGCGTGGCGGGCCACTTACCTTGACACATCCGGATATTACCCGCTACTTTATGACGATCCCGGAGGCCTGTCAGCTGGTGCTTGAAGCGGGAACAATGGGGCATGGCGGAGAGATCTTCGTGTTTGATATGGGGAAATCGATTAAGATTATGGACTTGGCAAAGCGGATGATCAAGTTGAAAGGCTATCGCTACCCACAGGACATTGATATTAAAATTGTGGGGCTACGCCCGGGCGAAAAGATCTTCGAAGAGCTGTTGGCCAACAATGAGAACACCGTTAATACGCACCACCCGAAGATCATGATCGCCAAAGTGTGCACGGAGGATCTGCCGGTAAAACGCCTGCAGATTGAGGCCCTGTGTACGTATATCAAATATGAGCAAGATGGGGTGGAAAACGTTCAATTAGAAATTGTCCGACAACTTAAAGCAATCGTTCCAGAGTTTATATCGCAAAATTCCGTGTTTGGTGAGCTCGATAAGCTGGATGGCAAATTAGTGTCTTAACGATCCTCATTCGCTCTGCTACCCAAATAGGGTGATAGCATCTTCGCTATGCCGGATCATATTTTCAACTTCCACGATTTTTTTTCTAAAGCAGCCGTTATTTGTATAATGAGGTATGCAAACAGCAAGGATTTGGCTATTCCCGCGACTCCGGTGGTCAGTATAGCGGGAAGTTGGGTGTAGGCTGTGCCTATGAGCGCATAGAAAACATAGGGTACCAAGTAGCAGGTCAATGTGCTGCTGCCTGCGGGACGGATTGCTTTATAGCATTTCAGGACAGGCTTGGATCGAACGAGTTCAATCATTAATACAAAAAGGAAAACAGAGATGCCGCTACAGATCAACATCCAAGAGGGGGTAGCCTGTATTTTGGAAATACCCCACAGCGGGCGCGTCGCAAAACCAGCCGTAAAAAGCAAGCTTGCGAAGGCTAAAAACGATAGACAGCGTGGGGTTGCTTTTTCTTGCAGCTGTCGATACAGCACCGTAGAAAGCACGCCAAACAGGCAAAATAGGCCCATCGCGCCATCGCCGGCAAACCAAAAGTAAGGCTGTATGCTTGTAAAAGCTTGCAGGATATGCAGGTGCGTGCCAATGTTTATAGCCAGTAAAAAGCCGATGGCAAGGAGGATGGGTGACAATCTCCCTTGGCAAAAGAAATAGACGAGGGCGGCAGTGAGGTATCCCCAGCCAATAAGTCCGAGGATACCCCACCAGTGTATGCCCATCGCGGGAAACCCACGCTCTCCCTCAGCGTTTTCATACAGAAAGACCAATCCAATCAGCAGGACTACACCGATTACCTTATACCAAATCGCTGCTTTGTGGCCTTTAGGATAAACACGCCAAATCAGAAAGAAGGCGAGTATCAGTAGGCAGGTCCACCAAGATTTATGTAGATAGGCACTGCTGCTGTAGTTTTCCTGGTTCACCAAAAATAGCCCCATGATCAGCAGTGCAACCGTACGGGAAGCGATATGCCACAGGATAGATACGGGCTTTTCACCTTTGGTCCGTTTGCTATCGATGGCATAGGGTAGGGAAAGACCCACGATAAAGAGAAACAAAGGGAAAATAATGTCAGCAAAGCCCATCCCATCGGTATCAGCAGCAACATGCTCGATCCAATGCGGAATATTCGTTAAGGTCCAGGTATCGTTCACGAAGATCATCAGGAACATGGTCGTTGCCCGAAGGATATCTATCGCTAAAAATCGATTTTGTGCTGTTGCTGTCATGTGGAAGGTTTTTTGGTTGCGTATATCTTTTATTCGTCCAGGGTTACTTTAATGCTGTTCATCAACGAACGTGTATCACGCACGTCATAATCGCCGGCCCAAAGGTAAGCACCTTTAAAGCCATTACGTTTGATGTAGGTTGTTTTCTGCTTCACGAGAGCCGTACCATTGTAGTACACTCCGGAAGCTACGCTAGGCAGAAAATCTTTGCTGTAGGCCTGCTCATCGCTACTAGCGTTCAAAATGTCGACAAAAGGCATATAACCGTAGGAACCCCAGTCTTGGTTATTGCCGCTTGCATCTAAGCGGTCGTAACGCACACCGAAAGCAGGAATTCCCAATACCAATTTGGCAGGCGCATAGCCTTTGTTAATCCAGATGGTTGCTGCACTTACCAAAAAATCTAAAGGTGAGGATTGTCCCAAGGGAGCGCCGGGGCCTACATGCAGACCATTCTCAAAGGCACGGACATGTATCCAATCAGCCGCGGTAAGATCGGTATATTCCCAGTGTAAGTAATTGGTGGTTACTGTGGCGGTGACGATGGCCGTGCTGGGCAAGGCTGCTTTCAGTGCCCGTATGAACGGTGCAACAGCAGCGGCATTGCGCGCCGAGATACTGTAATCATCATTGCTTAAATCGGTCATCAGGATGTCTACGCCGTCAATGCGTTTGGCTTGTACATAGGCGGCTAAGGTGCTGACGAGTTGCGGCATCAGGGTTGGATCGCTGATCACGGATCCGAAGTCGGTATTGTTGTACAGCGACCAACCGTCTACTCCCGACAGCCTTCCCGAGACGCTTAGCAGAAAGGGGATACCGTGGATATGTGCCCTTGCCACCAGTTCATCCGTCACCTGATTGAGATCGCCTTTCGAGAAATCAACGGTACCTTCGGGCAGTACGCGCGCGCCATTAAAAGCGACATGCGTTACCTGCGTCCAATCGATGTGTGTCGCATTGCCGTTCTCGGTGAGGTAAGAAAGGGAGATATGTTTATAGGGCTTTGGCGTATAAGACGATGGGCTTACGAGCACCTTGGAAATACGTTTTGAACTTTGGCCCTTGTAGCTCGCTTCGAGCGAGATCTCAAATTCACCGCCACCGGCAGGTGGATCAAAGACGAAGGCCGTATCGCTGGATACATGCACACCATCGACCTTCCAGCTGATGTCCATGCCACGGCTGGGCGAGGGGGAAAAGCTCAGACTGCCATAAGTGACGGACTCGCCCTCCGAGACAATACGGTTGGGCGAAGTGAAGGTATTGCCGTTATCAAATATCCGAGGATAAAATTCATTGTCAAAAGTATCGTCACTCGAGCATCCCTGTTGAAGGAGGCTGATAGCGATAACAATTAGGTTTAATATTTTTTTCATAATTTTCTTGCTCAATCGAGTAAAACAGAGATATCACGCTACTCCGCTAAATGGTCAACAATAATTTGTAGTAAGGAATTCGGTGCAGGGGCATCGGCAAGCAGGTGCCATATCATGATCCCGGCAGCCTGCTGCCCACGGGCATAGGATGCTTTTTTTTCGATGGTTTTTCGTCCGTTATAGTAGAATGTTCCCCTTCCCTGTAGGGCGATTTCGTCACGATCTGCTGCCAGAGGATATTGGGTAACGAGTTCCTTGAACGTGATGTCGTCGGCAATAGTATCACCAAAGCCATAGCCATAAAAGGGTACACCGATGACAAGCTTGTTGGCGGGAATCTTTCTGCTATCGCGCCAATGCGTGAAGTCGGCGATCATCTGTTCGTAAGTAGCATGCGGGCCGGGCTTGTCCTTGTTCCACGGGCCTGTATGGTCATAAGACATAATGTGCAAGAGGTCGTATACAGAAAGGGCTTTATCGGATATACGATCCGATGTCCAGGTGGCAACGGCTGCGGTCATTTCCTTGCCCTTGCTGCGCAACATCTTGGATAGTGCCAGCACAAATGATTCGTAATTAACGTCAATAAAGTCACCTTCCAGATCAACATCAATACCATCGAGGTTATAGCGGTCGATTAATTGGGCGAAGTGTTCAATCAATTCAGGTTGTTGAGTCGGTTGCAATAAGGTTTTAAGGTGTTCGGGCGGGCTCCCGCCCGCAAAGGAAGCAAAAACCTTGACGCCTTTATCGTGCGCGAGCTTTGTCGCTTCTTTCAGTCCTTCGACCGGAGCGAAATTCCCTTGCGCATCGGGATTGATAAAGGCCACATTGAGGTGACTGATCTTTGTAAAGTCTACCCGTTTAGCTGCGCTCAGCAGCTCGTCGCTAGCAAAGAGGTAGCCCACAACGAGCGCTTTCTTTTTTTGCTCGGGCTGTTCGATGGCCTCTTGCGGTTTGGCGCATGCAAAAAGCAGGTGCATGGTCGCAAGAACGAAGGTGATATATTTTTTCATAATTATCATGTTGATTGTTTGCTAAGATTAAGGCCTATCCCACCACACGCGATTTGTCCAGCTGTTGCCCAGTGCTCCTAGTGCTTCGATGGCTACCGTGGCATTCGCGCGGTTCTGTTCCACTTCGTTTATCGGGTATTCCAGCCGACGAGGGATGCTAGTCGTGTTGGATTCGCCGGTCAGCGAAGCCGTGAGCTGCGGGAATCCCGTACGTCTCCAATTGGCAAAGGCCTCTGTTCCGTTCATCAATAGCGCGATCCACAATTGTCTGTTGATTAGCTCAATTTCTCGGCCAGGGAGGAGGTTGTTTCCGCTAATAAAGCTGTTAATCTGGCTGTCGGCAATGGTTGGTCCGCCCGGATAGAGCGCTAGCTGCTTGCAGGCGGCACGGATACCGTTGCCATAATGCTCGGCAGCGCTAGCTCCCCAGTTGCCGGGCCAGCGCACGGCCGCTTCGGCCAATAAAAAGGAGACCTCCGCATAGGTCATATGGAGAAATGGTGCATTGTTGCGGATCATGAAATTAGCGAGCTGTACCTTCTGGTCATTGTTTACCGCTTGTAAAGTCGTTCCGTTTGCTAAGGTTATCGTGATCGGATTTAGCCATTCATCCCAAACGTAATCAGTAGGCCGCACACCATTATAGCCGATTTGTGCACGTACTTGATCAGTAATGTCCTGCCGATCAAATGGGCGGTTGATGATGTCGATGTAGTAGCGCAACAGATGGGGCATACGGGGATCGTTGGTACTGCGAAATTGCTCGATAAAGGTATTGTTTACGCGGGGCAGAACTTCGGATTGGACGAAAGCTGCGGAGAGTCCGTTGCCGCGCACATCGGAATATGAATTTTGGACATCCTCGTGCTGTAAGGCACAGATATCTTCATTGCTGCTGAAAAGGCCTGCGGTAAGGGCTGCTTGTGCTTCGGTACGGGCTTTCTCCGGATTGACCTTCACCAGACGCATGGCGTAGCGCAAGCGCAAGGACTGGGCAAATTTCTTCCAGGCGCTGATGTCACCGTTGTAGAACAGGTCGCCCTGCACGCGATCTTTTGCGGGATCCAATTGTGCGGCGGCGTCCGCCAGCTCCACGAAGAAGTCGTTGTAGATATCCTCTTGCTTATCAAACTTGGGATGCGTGATACCTCCGCTGTAGGCCTTGCCGGCCTCGCTGTAAGGTATATCTCCGTAGAGATCGGTCATGCGCGCAAATTCGTACACCTTTATAATGCGGCACACATTATGCAGATTGGACAGATCGGGATTATCCGCACTGCGCTCTACGGCCGATACGATGTCGGTGATATCCTGCCGATAGGCATTTTCCCAAAGAGAGGAAAGGTAGAGCCTATTGTAAATATACATTTGGCCCCAGCGATTCGCCCAAATACCGCCTACCTGCTGCATAATGGGCATGGTAAGACATAGGTGTAGTTTTTCATTGATCTCCAGATCGCCAGAGTAGCGTAGTTGTACCTGCGACAGCTGTATGGCCGGATCGAGGTCGCTGGATCGTGTTGGATCGGTGTTTACGTCGCCAAACTTGTCGCAGGAAGAGGCTACAAGTAGTGCCGTTATTATTAGAGGGAATATAGATAGCTTTCTCATTGTTCAACGGTTAAAATCTGACATTTAGATTGATGCCCCAGCTTTTGCGGGTCGGTAGGGAGCCATACTCCAGTCCTTGTCCGTTTCCATTGTTGTAATTGGAATCGGGATCGATGTTTGGCACGTCTTTATAGATAATAAAGGGGTTTCTGCTGACCACACTCACTTGCATATCCTGAATGCCCCATTTGCGGGTCAAGGCTGTGGGAAGGCGGTAGCCAAAGGTGATTTCCCGCATCTTCACATAGGAGGCATCATAAATGTAGGGACGGGCAACACCGCCGTCTTGCACGATCTGTGCCCAATACACCGATGGATCAACAGCGCGCGTGTTTTCGGTAAACACTTCGTTGCCATTTTCATCGAGGCTGCGTATCACGCCCTTGGGAACCAGGCCGCGGACATTGCCGGCTGAGGTCCACTGTTCAATGGTCATGTTGGCCATTTGTCGTTCCTCTTCGGAGATGATCCATTCGTTACGGCCTTCCAACGTAGTATTAAGACTCCCACGGCTGGCAGCAAAGAGGTTGGTCATGGAAAACATATCGGCGCCGGATTTAATATCCATAATGAAGGATAGCGTGAAGTTTCGATAGTTCATGGTGTTGCTGATACCGCCCGTCCAGTCATAGATCCCTTTTCCGACAAGTTGACGCTCTTCGCTTTGCAGGGGCAAAAGTGATACGGGATCCAAAATAATATTGCCCTGCGGATTGGTCTGCTGATCAAAAGCAAGAATTGACCCATAAGGAGCATCGGGCTTTGCCACCACGGCAACACTCATCCAACGGGCATCCGACAAGGTGAGGAAAGGAACGCCATCCGCCAAGGATTCAACCATGTTGACATTGCGCGCAAAGTTAAAACTCATATCCCATTGAAACCGCTCGTTGGCAACCAGGTTGGTATTCAATAAAATTTCAACGCCGCGATTGGATACCACGCCAGCATTGATCATGCGGGTTTGGAAGCCTGATGAGTAGGGGATAGGAACACGATTGATTTGATCGCGTGACTTTTGGGTATAGTAGGTGACATCCAAGCCTACGCGGTTGTTGAAGAACTTCAGTTCGGTGCCTAACTCAAACGATCGCGTACGTGTGGGACGGAGTCCCTGCGCGGGAAGCACTTCCGTGGCTGCTCCTCCATAGGCCTGCCCATTGAAGGACAAGGGATTGATGGCGTAGTATAGGTCTAAAAGGTAGGCTTCTGTATCGCCTCCTACTTCGGCTGCGGAGACCCGGAATTTACCGAATGACAAAAAAGATTTATCGATTTTAAAAGCGTCGCTGAACACAAAGCTACTGGCTACCGAAGGATAGATGTAGCTGTTTCCATCTTGGGGTAGGGTAGAGGAGGCATCGCGGCGCACAGAAGCATCGATATACAGGTAATTTTTATAGCCTGCGCTGAATAGACCATACAAGGAGTTGAGGTGCCGCGCGTAGCTCATGGGCAGGATATTTTTGTCGGTGAAGCTGGTGGGGATAATGGCATCACGTACGGTCATGTTTGTAAACTGCATGGTACGACCGCTGTTATCGACGCGCGATATACTTCCGCCGAGGCGTGCGGAAAGGTGCAGGTCGGTGGTCACCTGTTTTTGGGCAGTTAGCAACACATCCGCTTCGGTGGTTACAAATTTACGATCCATTTGGTCGAGGCCGCCCGTGACAAAACCGGGAGTGGTCCGTGGACTGAACTTTTCAAAATCCAAGAAGGTGAGGTCGGTAGAGGCACGTCCTTGCACATTCAGCCAAGACGTGGCGGTATAGCTGAGTTGTGCGGCAGCCATCAGCCGGTTTTTGTTGGTCTCATTGTACATCTCATTGATGACCCAGTAGGGATTTAAGCGATACTGGCCACCGCCCCACTCAATGTAGGAGCCGTCTGGGTTTTTATAGGTCGTTGCAAATAGCGACTGATCCATATTGCTGGCCAAACCGATAAAGGAGTTTCCAATATTGCTGGGGCTATCGGCAAGAGCTGGTCTGTTTTTCACATGTTCATTCATGTACATGGCCCTTGCTTCTAAGGATATTTTAGAGCCAAACTTGGAGGTGCCGTTCAACGTAAAGGTATTCCTGCGCACACCGCTGGCGGGAATAATATCCTTGACGCGTAGATCGGCCGCCGAAAAGCGGAACGAGGAATTTTCATTGCCACTGGTAAATGATAGGTTGTTGCTGTAGGTGGATCCGGTGCGAAAAAAGCCGCCGATGTTATCTTCTACGAAAGCATAGGGACGCTTCACGCCGTCATACGATTCTACCATCAGGTCGGGATCCAAGCGGGCTCCGAAATTTTGGAAAAGGGTGGTGCGTGCCTGCAAGGCCGAGGTCGGTACGTTCTGCTTAGTGCCTTGGCCAAAAAGACGTTGATAGCCATCGTAGGTGGTAAGCTGCGTCTCAAAGGAAGAGGTGCTGTTGAATTCAATGCCCAGTGCTTGGTTGGTGCTCCCTTTTTTTGTGGTGATGAGGATCACGCCATTGGCTGCCCGTGTTCCATAGAGCGCCGCCGCAGAAGGGCCTTTCAGTACGCTGATCTTGTCGATATCATCGGGATTTATGGCCGAAATAGCATCGCCCATATCGTAGCCTTCTGCATATTGTCCTGATCCGGTGCCTCCGTAATTCGAGTTGTCGATCGGTACCCCATCCACCACATAGAGCGGCTGGTTGTTGCCGGTTACCGTGGTATTGCCACGAATGATGACGCGGGAAGAGCCTGCGGGTCCGCCGGCGGTACTGTTGATAATCAGACCCGGCACCTTGCCGGCAAGGGAGTTGATGACATTGGTTTCGCGGGCTTTCTTCAAGCCTTCGCCATCAACTTCCGAGACAGCGTAACCTAGGGAACGCTCTTCTCGCCGAATGCCGAGCGCGGTGACGACTGTTTCGTCAAGCTGCACCGACGTTTGTACAAGTTGGATCTGGAGCTGTTGCTGTCCGTTGCCTATGGTCACTGTTTTGGGGGTGTAGCCCAGCAAGGAAAAGCGAAGTTGATCGCTAGGGGTTGCAGCTATGCCAAAATTACCCTGGGCGTCTGAGCGCGTGGTTTCGTTGCTGCGGAGGTTCACTACCGTGACACTTTCCAAGGCTTGTTGTTGATCGTCCAGTATTTTTCCGCGAACCTGCGTTTGTTGTGTGTTGTTGCTACGCGGAGTACTGCCGTTTTGTGCTGCTTGGACGTTGACGGCTTTTTTTTGAAGAATGACCGTTTGATCTTCGATAATGTAGCTGATGGCTTGGTTTTTTAAACAGATGGCTAGGGCTTGTTCTACTGTTGCATTTTCGATGTTGACGGTGATTGGCTTACTGTTTTTAAGCAACAGCTGGTTGTACAGAAAATCATATCCACTTTGCTTCCGTATTTCGTTTAAGATATCAGCAAGCGATCCGTTGGTTTTGTGTATGCTGATGGGTTGTGCATAGCTGCGGGCCTGCACTTGGGCAATCAGCAAAATAAGCAATGCCGTGAGTTTCATGCGCGACAGACAAGGGTACACATGTCGGTGTACACTGATCTTGCGGTACCAGGGCGTCGGTAAGGTTTTATTCATAATGGTCGTTTTAGGTATCGTTAGTTTGTTGTTATTCGTTTATGCTTGTTTGCCGCTAGGCGGTAGCTCGTCTGCTGCCTGATGTAGGACAGAGATGCTGTGTTTTTCTAAGGGGATACGATAATCTTTCGCCCTTCGATCGTACATTTCATGCTGCTCGCATATTCAATAAATCGCAAGATGCTCTGCAGGTTCTTTTTATTGGAAATCTTTCCGGTCAATAGGACCGTAGGCGCTGCTGCGGTTTGGTAAACAACATCCACATCATACCAGCGCGCCACTCTCGTAAGGACTTGTGCGAGGCTTTCGTTGTTGAAGTTAAAGTAGCCATTTTTCCAAGCAATGGCGGCATCGATGTCGACCTGTTCTTTATAGAGGGCTGTGCCGCTGAAGATAGCCTGTTCACCGGGTTGCAATTGTAGTTGCTGCTTGCTAGTTTGGATGGCGACGGAACCCTTGACCAAGGTTGTTTTTATCGATTCGTTGGCGCCGTAGGCTTCCACATTAAACTCGGTGCCCAACACGCGAATGCGCTGTTCCTGGCAATCCACATAAAAAGGAACCTTTTCCTGATGGCTAACGGAGAAATAGACCTCGCCTTGGATTTTGACAACCCGTTCATGCTTGGCAAAGCGGGTGGGGTAACTAATGGTTGAGGAGGCATTGAGCCAGGCTTTGGACTGGTCGGGAAGAACCACCAACCATTTGCCCGCAGCGGGCGCTGTAATGCTGTTGTATTCCAAGGCTTCAGCATCGCTTTGCGTTTCTCTAACCTGGTAGACCAGCTCGCCATCGGCAGTTTTTATAATATCTGCCGCGGCGGTATGTACTACGGTGCCTTGGGCGATGTCGGCGAGTTGAATCACGGAGCCGTCGGCCAGGGTCAGGGTAGCGGTATTGCTGGCGGGACTAATCGCTTCGTTAGCAACTTGATTGGCTTGAGGCGTGGGAAGAAGAAAACGGATGCCCGCAAAGCCGGCGATTAGAATAACGGCGGCGGCAATTGTCCATCTCTTCCAAAGGAATAGGCGGGAGGACTTCTGCATGCTTGCGTCAATCTGTTGTTCGATATGTCGGTACATGCGTGCGCCAAGTTCATCGCGATCGCGCGCAAAATCGGGCGATACCGGAAAATCCTGCCTCTGCTGTTCGGCGTACCAGGCGTTGAAATAAGCAAGCTCTTCGTCGCTGATCGTTCCTGTTCTTAGCTTGTCCGCCAACGCTTCAATATAGACGGCATCGTATTTTTGATCCATGGCTAGGGTTAGTATATCCTTATAGTCGGCGATACCGATGCCTATACCTAGTGCATCGTGAATTTTTTTTAAAAATTATGGAGTCCTTAAAGTAGTGGAATGGTGCCTATCAGGGCATTTTTGATATCGCGCAGCGCTTTCACCAAATGGTTGTTTACCGTTTTTTCGGAAATGCCGAGCTCGAGGGCAATTTCCTTATGCGTTTTATACTGCTCGCGGCTTAATTGATACACCAGCCGACATTTTTCCGGCAGGGCCGTAATGCAGGATGTCAATCGTTCCATCAATTCTTTTTCCAGAATCTGTGTTTCGACGGAGGGCTCCGTTGTGGATAAGTAGCTTACGGCTTCGGCTAGGGCAATACGGTTTCTATGGCGCTGTTGCAGTTTATCGATCACTTTATATTTTGTAGCAACACTGAGGTAGGTATGAAGGGAATGCTTTAGCAGGAGCGATTGCCGTCGCAGCCACAGGTTACAGAAGATATCCTGCACACATTCTTCTGCTTCTTCCGGATTGTTCAATGTTCTTGCCGCGGTAAAAAATAATTTCTCCCAATACCGCTCGTAGAGTTCTTGGAATGCTCGTCTATCGTCCGTCTTTAACAGCCCAACGAGTGTCTCATCGGGGTAGTCGCCATAGCGCTGCGTCATGGTAAGTTAGAAATTTAAGTCAGTGCTGCCGATTAGTTGAAATAAAGCTAACGAAAAGTTTTTTCATTTTTTAGGCTCGTTTTAAAATTTGCTGCGTTATTAGTCGATGCTGATATAGATTGTTTGTTTATTTTACGTGCTGCATGCTGGATCAAAAACGGAGGGGTTGCTTGAAGTAAGCGACTAACGATAGAAAATGTGTTGTAACAAGTTTTACATTTGCGCAACATTTTCGTCGGTATAAAGCTTTATATTTATAATGGATGCCGATTAGGACATCCCACTAAAATATTAAGTATATGAAAGATAAAGTAATGATTGTAACCGGCGCGGCAATGGGCTTGGGGCTAGCTGCTGCCGAAGAGTTTGCGGCAAAAGGCGCTCATCTGCTATTGGTCGATTATAATGGCGAAGCTTTGCAGGAAGCTAGCCAAAAGATAAAAGTGGCCTTTCCGCAAGTGAAGGTCGAAAATTACGTAGCTGATGTGTCCAAGGAAGAGGATGTGAAAGGCTATGTAGCCTTGGCGCTGAAAGCATTTGGTCGTATCGATGGCCTGTACAACAATGCCGGAATCGAAGGTCGGCAGGCGCCTTTAGTGGATTATGATCTAGAGGTTTTCAAGCGGGTGGTGGATATTAATCTCATGGGCGTTTACTTGGCGATGCGCCATGTTATTCCGGTGATGCAGAAACAGGGCTATGGACGTATCGTCAATGTGGCGTCGGTTGGTGGGATTCGCGGCGTCGTGAACCAGACGGCCTACGTGGCGACCAAACATGCTGTTTCGGGTATGACGAAAAATGCGGCCATTGAATATGCCAAGGACGGAATTTTAACGAATGCGATTGCGCCGGGTGCTATCCTGACACCAATGGTTGCCGAAGCTTTCAAACAGGTCAACCCGGCCGATCCTAAGGCTGCTGAAACGGAGTATGCGCAGCGGAATCCGGTGCGTGCCTTGGGACAACCGAAGGACGTGGCCAAGCTGGTTGCCTTCCTGATCTCGGAAGATAACGGCTATGTCAATGGACAAACGATCGCCATCGATGGTGGCGAATCCAACTTGTACGGGAATTCTTAATTCCAAAGGATATTCTTACGGGTTATAACATGTGATCGCCCAGAGCACCTTGGTTGTTTTGGGCATTTTTTATGTGCTTTCGTTAAATTTATTCTTTGCCGAGGCCATCTAAACCTATCCAAGATTCGATCAAATAACTGCGTATCCACTTTTGTGGTAGGATCACGCAGTATGTACAAACGATCGAGCTCATACATCTAAAAAAATATTTCATTTCCTTTTTCCGCCCTACCTTAACAAAGTGTTAACAATCTATTAGGAAGTCATTAACAATATCGGCTTATATATCTTACTAATTTCACTGACCGAATCTAACTGATGATTTAACATTAAGCTACAAGAAGCAATTACTAAAAGTTATGGAAAACGTAAAGTTGCGATCAATTTGCAAAAACCTTTTAGTTTGTTTTTTTCTTTTCAGTTGTCTGATAGTGTCAGCGCAAAACCCGCGGGCACTGACTATAACTGGTAAAGTTCAAAACAACCTGAACCAATCGTTAATCGGGGTTTCGATTACGAATTTAACTAATCAACAAACCGTTTCTACAAATGAAAACGGGGAGTATTCAATTACTGCGAATCAGGGAGATAGTCTGCAGTATCGCTACGTGGGCTACAAATCACTAAAGCAACGTGTGACCACAAGTATTGAGATTAACGTTGTCTTAGAAGGAGAGGATAACTCTTTGAACGAAGTTGTGGTGGTAGGATATGGTCAACAGCGAAAGATGAATATGGTCGGTGCTCAAGCAACTGTCAAAGTGGAAGATCTAAAACAGCCCGTGGCGAATTTGAGTGCGACTTTGGCAGGTCGTATTGCGGGGCTTGTGGGTGTTCAACGCTCTGGTCTGCCGGGCAGTAATTCCGCCGACGTATGGATTCGCGGGATTTCGACGTTCAACTCCCAGAACAGCGCCTCTCCACTAATCGTTGTTGATGGTGTACAAGGACGGGATCTGAATGCATTCGATCCAGAAGATATTGCAAGTTTGACGATTTTAAAGGATGCTTCGTCAACCGCTGTTTATGGAGCGCAGGGTGCTAATGGCGTTATACTGATCACGACCAAGAAGGGACGGACCGGTAAACCTACCCTCATGTTCAATTACAACCAAGGCATGGTAAATTTTACTAAAACACCTGAACTTACAAATGCTGAGCAGTATATGCGCTTACGGAATGAGGCTATGGTAGCATCTGGTCTAGCGCCCGAGTATAGTCAGGAATATATTGACAACACCCTGAATGGGACAGATCCTTACCTGTATCCTAATGTGAATTGGATGGATGAAATCTTTAAAGGAGCATCCTACAACCGTCGGGCGAATTTTAGTGCGCGAGGTGGTTCCGAAAGCACCCAATATTATTCTTCGATAGCCTACTATGACGAGTCGAGCTTACTCAATATGGATGCACTTCAAAACTACAAAGCAGATTCCCGTTTTAGAAGGTATAATTTTACGTCGAATATTGATATGGATTGGACGAAGACGACCAAGTTCTCCTTAGGTATCCAAGGATATATTACGAACACGAATTATCCAAATGCGCAAACCGACATCACGGCCACGTCGAACAACAGCCCCGCCGGTGGTGTGCAATCGATTTTTGGTCGGGTGATGCAAGCTACGCCCGTTCTTTATCCGCTCATGTATCCAGGCAATCTGGTTCCGGCTGTAAACCAATCTTCCGATGCGCAACCCAACCCCTACGCGTTGGCTACGCAAACGGGCTACATCAATAATTTTCGAAGCCAAGTCTACTCCAACGCCAGAATTAGTCAACAGTTAGATTTCGTTACAAAGGGATTGAATGCATATGCCATGTTCTCCTTTGATACCAATAATTCGCACAGTATCGCTCGTCATCGTATGCGCAATACGTATACGGTTGACCGTGCAAATCCGTACCTCGAAGATGGATCTCTTAACTTGGTTCTCCTTTCCAATGGTAGCGATGACCTGGGGTACAGAAGGACAAATAACGGAACCCGTCAATTTTATTTTGAGGGAGGTACAAATTATAACAGACAATTTGGAAGGCATGATGTCACTGGTCTCTTGCTTTACACACAAACGGATGAAGTACGCGCATTTGCGACAGACTTAACGGCTTCGTTGCCATTCCGTACACAGCGTATTGTTGGTCGCGCAAACTATTTATACGATGACCGTTATGCGGCAGAGTTTAATTTTGCCTATGACGGATCGGAGAACTTTGTGCCAAGCAGACGCTTTGGATTTTTTCCTTCCTTTGGTGTGGGTTGGATTCTTTCCAATGAAAAGTTCTTCGAAAGCGCCAAGGAAACCTTTCAAATGGTTAAGCTCCGTTACTCAAATGGTATAACCGGTTCGGGTGGCGGAGGTCGTCGATTTGGCTTCATGACCATTGTATCAACAGGCGCCACAGGTTATTCATTCTATGATAAATCCAGCTCTACCAATAAAGGTTATGGCGGTGTTGCGATATCGGATTATGGATATGACGTGACATGGGCAGAATCGCATAAACATGATATTGGCCTAGAATTTACGACGCTTAAAGGAAAATTGAACGTCACTGTAGACTGGTTTAAAGAGAATAGAAGCGGCATATTTCTGCAGCGGGCCAGTTTGCCCAACTACCTCGGATTGCAAAATCAGCCCTTCGGAAATCTGGGTATTATCAAAAACCAAGGTTTTGACGGTACAATAGCTTTAGAAGGTGCACAATGGGGACAGACCACATGGTCTTTCAACGGCACATTTTCCTACAACAAAGATCAGGTAATTGACAATGATAATCCCACGCAACTGTATCCGTATCTGGAGCGAAGGGGCCGAAATTTTCTAGCTAATTACGGTTATGTGGCGGATGGGTTGTTCCAAAGCCAGGGTGAAATCGATAACCATGCAGACCAATCTGAATTGGGGGCGCAACGCGTCGGCGATATCCGTTACAAAGATCTAAACGGTGATGGTGTGATCAACAGCTACGACCAAACAAAAATCGGGAATGGCGATGTGCCGAATTGGGTTTACGGAGCAGGTTTCAACGTAAGTTATAAAGGTTTCTATTTTGGGGCATTTTTTCAGGGCATAAACGGCGCAAATCGCGTGTTGTCCGGAGATGGGATCCTGCCGTTCAACAATAGCACAGGCCCCGAACGGAGTAACTTGTATGCCATGGCTGAATCGCGTTGGACCCCAGAGAACCCTTCGGAAGATGTTTTTTATCCGCGGTTGGGCTACGGTAACTCGATAAACAAAAACAATTCGGTTGCCTCTACCTGGTGGGTAAAAGATATTGACTTCCTGCGCCTTAAAACCGTTGATTTAGGGTATAATCTACGTGGTGAAAAACTGAAGACTATCGGAGTGAAATCCGCGCGGATCTACGCGCAAGGGGTGAACCTCTTGTATTGGAGTAAATTCAAGCTGTGGGATCCTGAACTAAATACCGGAAATGGATCCAGTTATCCGAATACGCGGACATTCTCGCTAGGTATACAGGCAAATTTTTAGGAACGATAGCCTTAATCAACTTAAAAGAACTTCAACATGAAACTTAATATAAAAAGAAACCTACTGCTATGTGTTGCAACGGCGAGTTTGCTATCAGCGAGCTCATGTGCTGGATTCTTGGATCAAATTCCCGACAACATATTGACGACTGATGATATTTTCAAATCTAAAGGTTACATTGATAACTATCTAGCGCAAGTATATGCAAACTTGCCCAATGAATTGGCGCAGCGTTTGGGAGAGCAATATTCAGGACCCTGGACTGCCGGATCCGACGAGGCGAAATACAACTGGGATTTCAACTATGCCAATAACCTGAACCGCAGCACCTGGTCCACGACAGATGGTTCGGTAGCTAATTACTGGGATAACTTCTATAAATCCATTCGTAATGCGTCAGACTTTATAGATAAGATAGACGGAGCCGTCGAAACAAGCGAGATCACGGCCGAATATAAATCGCGGTATAAAGCCGAGGCAAGAGCACTACGGGCGTTATACTATTTTTATCTGGTACGTGTGTATGGTCCGGTGCCAATCATTCAGACGGTATTACCACCTGATGCGCCGTTGGCCGACGTGTTAAAGGCGCGGAACACTATGGATGAGTGCATTGCCTACATCACCAGCGAATTTGATTTGGCATATGCAGATTTACCAGTCACCCCGGTAAGCTCCGAATATGGGCGTATGACCAAAGGTATCGTGAAGGCTTTCAAGCAGCAAGCCCTCATGTTGCATGCGAGCCCGCTTTTCAACGGCAATGCCGATTTGGCTGCCTTGACCAACACCGATGGTAAGGCATTGATCAATCAAACCTACGATCAGAACAAATGGAAAGTGGCTGCCGACGCCGCAAAGGATTTTATTGATGAATTTGTGCCGACAGTGTATGATTTGTATGTAGAGACCCATTCAGACCCGTTTATGCAAGCTTACAATTCCACCCGCAATGTTATGTCTGTCGAGTGGAACAAGGAATGGATTTTTGCAAGACCAAATTCGATGAACCGGTCGCAATATGACAAGACTCCAAAACATATCGGATACAGCACGGAAGTGCAGGGCGCTGGTGCGCTTGGCGTCACACAGAAAATGGTAGATGCATATGCCATGGCTAACGGTCTGGCGATTACAGCCAATGGGTCGGGATATGTGGCAAATGGCTTCTCTAATTATAAAGCACCCTTTGACAATAAAGAACGATCGACCTTTAACCCATGGACAAATCGAGAACCTCGGTTTTATGTAGGGGTTACCTACAATAAAAGTTTTTGGCTGAACCAGGTGGGTAACAGCAGTGAAGTGGTGACCAATATGGAGCTTTCGGGAAATTCTGGCAGAAAGCAGAGTACTTCCGATGTGTCGCCCACAGGATATATCGTGCGTAAAAATGTGGTTGTCAACAGCAATAATAGAGGCTCCGTGCAATTTCGCCTCGCGCTCATCTTCTTGGACTATGCAGAAGCACTCAACGAGTACGAGCCCGGGAATGCACAGATCGTTGTGTATTTGAACCGTATCCGTACAAGAGCGGGGGTGCCAACTTATGGAGCTGCGGCAGGACAATTGCCTATTCCGGCATCGCAAGCGGCTATGCGCGAGGCTATTCGTAAAGAACGGCAAATAGAGCTCGCCTTCGAAAATGTACGTTATTTCGATTGTCGCCGTTGGAAGACGGCTGCCTCGGAGTTCGCTGGCGAAGTGTTTGGAATGAATATGTTCGCTGATGGTAATGCTTTTTATGAAAAAACGTTGATTGAGAACAGGGTATTCCGCCAACGCGACTACCTATGGCCTATACCCAATAATGAAATTTTGAAGAACGAACTTCTTGTTCAGAATCCAGGCTGGTAGGTTTTGTTAAGGTGTCTAAAATTTTAGAATAAAAAAGATGAAAAAACGAAAAAATATAAGGTATATGCAAGTGCTAGCTTGCTTAATATTGACTGCTTTCGTCCTGCTCGGTTTAGGATCATGCACAAAAGACGTTGAGTACGAGGTGGAGAATGAGGGAACCATTTATATGGCCCAGGCTTATGCTAACGTAGCAGCAGTAACCCTGTATGCTATAGATACCCTGCAAGATGTACATTTTGGGGCCTCTTACGGTGGGTTAAAATCTCCTAAAGCAGATATCCCTGTTGTGTTTGAGGTTGATGCCGGACTAATTACCAAGTATAATCAAGAACACGGTACCGACTTCGTCGCTTTCCCGCAAAGTTCGTACACGATATCAGGACTGCAATCAACGATTCGTTCTGGACGTTCTGATTCTGACCCACTAAAAATTGCTGTATCGGCAACGGAACTGACCTTAGGTGTGTCCTATATGTTGCCTGTTCGCCTGATCAGCGCAGGAGAAAGTAAGATCAATGAGAATTTATCGGTTTCCTATCTTCGTATTGATTCACTAATTCGTCGAGAACGGGACGTGACAGCGCAAGGCGCCATCTCTGTAAGCCATGAAAATAATGGAGGAGCCAGTGCGAATGAAGGATCTCCGAAATTAGTGGATAATAACACAGCGACGAAGTATCTTACGCAGAATTATACTTCTGGCATGTGGTTTCAGCTTACTTTCCCAACCGCGAAGATACTTGGCGCTTATACCTTTACATCAGGTAATGATGCGGATACGCGTGATCCAAAAACATGGCGTTTAGAAGCTTCTAACAATGGGACAGATTGGACGGTATTAGATACTCGTACAGATCAGGTATTTACTGCACGGACACAAACGCGGAGGTTCGAGTTTGATAATACCAACGCATACACACGTTATAGAGTTGTAGTCGTGGCCAACAATGGCGCTACGATCTTCCAAATGAGTGAATGGAGAATGATAGAGTTTTACTAGATAATACTCCAGACCGTTATAATTTAGCATAGTGTTTTAGCCGGATTGAATCTTTCAATTCGGCTTTTTTGCTACAAAAAATAACGAAAGTCCATCTCTTGCAAACTATAGTTGAAATGGATCGTTATACGCAGTGTAGGGATAAGTAATTCAGCTTTTTTGTATGGGCACGCTCTTTCAATATAATATCTAATGTGTAACTTTGTGTATGGCTAAAAATCTTCAAGTAACGATCGATAAGGACTCTGGCTTTTGTTTTGGGGTGGTGTATGCCATCGATATGGCGGAGGAAATCCTCGAAGAGGATGGTTACCTGTATTGCTTAGGCGATATCGTGCACAACGATGAAGAGGTAGCGCGCTTGCGTGCCAAAGGCCTGCGCATTATCGGGCATGACGATCTCGCCACGCTGAGCAACGAGAAAGTATTGATACGTGCGCATGGAGAAGCGCCAGAAACCTACAGAACAGCGCTGGAAAATAATATTACCCTGATCGATGCTTCCTGCCCCGTGGTGTTAAAGCTGCAAAACAGGATCAAGACGTCCCATGATGATAACGAGAAGATCCTGATTTTCGGAAAGCATGGGCATGCCGAAGTTATCGGTTTACAGGGACAGACCAATAATGAAGCCCTTGTTTTTCAGGATTTGGAGGAGTTGGATCATGCCGAACTGCCCGCGTCTTTCACCCTGTATAGCCAAACGACTAAAAGCGTGGATAAGTTCTATGCCATCAAGGAGGAGCTGATAAGAAGAGGGTACGAAGTGAAAGCTAACGACACCATTTGTCGGCAGGTATCCAACCGTTACGAGGATTTGGGCGATTTTGCGCGGCAGTATGATAAGATCGTTTTTGTTTCGGGCAAGAAATCGTCGAATGGAAAGGTGCTCTACGATGTTTGCCGACAGGCCAACCCCAACAGTTACTTTATCTCGGATCCGGCGGAGCTAGACTCAACCATTTTTCAGGACAATGAAACGATAGGTATCTGTGGCGCTACCTCGACGCCGATGTGGCTGATGAAAGATGTGAAGCAAAACTTGGAAGCTTTGTAGAACGTCATGTTAGTCTCATTTTCAAATGCCTTTCCACGGTTCCTATAAATAATAATTATTTTTGTATTAATGAGTAAGAGCGCGACTAAGGGGGTTCTTTTAGTGCAACTCGGCACGCCCGACGCCCCCACCACGCCCGATGTGCGTAGATATTTGACGGAATTTCTGATGGATCCTCGGGTAATTGATATTCCTATCGTTGGCCGAACCTTATTGGTGAAGGGACTGATCGTTCCCCGCCGGGCGCCGAAATCTGCCGCTACCTACCGAACAATATGGGATGCGGAAACGGGATCGCCCTTGATGTACTATAGTGAGCTGCAGCGCGATTTGTTGCAGCAGGAACTTGGCGATGAATACCACGTGGAGCTGGCCATGCGCTACCAAAATCCTTCCATTGCCCATGCCCTGAAAAATATGGAATCTATGATGCTGGAGTCTATCCGTGTTATTCCGCTGTTTCCACAATATGCGTCGGCTACCAGCGGATCGGTGATCGATCGGGTGATGGAGGTGATGCGTACTTGGCAGTATTTTCCACAGGTATCCTTTGTAAGCAACTATTGCGATGACGAGGAGATGTGTGAAACCTATGCTGACCATGCTAAGCGCCACGATATCGACTACTACGATCATATCCTGTTCAGCTACCACGGTTTGCCTGTTAGGCAACTGGGTAAGGTTGATCCTTCCGGCAAGCTGAGCTGCCCCGATCGGGGATGTGATAGCTGCCGTGTGGAAAAGAAGAGCTACTGTTACCTTTCCCAATGTTATGCGACTACACGTATGATTGCTTCTAAACTGGGGCTTTCTGAAGATCGCTACACGCTATGCTTCCAATCTCGATTGGGCAAGACACCTTGGATACAGCCTTATACCTCGGATATATTGCATCAATTAGCGGAAAAAGGCGTGAAGAAACTCTTGGTGTTCAGCCCGGCTTTCGTAGCCGATTGTATTGAAACCTTGGATGAGATCCAAGTGGAGTACGCGAACGAATTTAAAGAACTGGGAGGAGAAGAGGTAGCCATGGTGGAAAGCCTCAACGACGACCCCAAATGGATAGGCGTACTCAAACGCCTCGCACAAGGTTAAAATTGATACGATGCTGATATTTAATGCTATTTTACTACTTTTCTTTGATTTCTATATTTTCTTCGCGCTACGCGCTACGAAAATTAAGCTGGTCAAGAAAAAGTGGTTCTCTATATTGTGGTGGTCTTATTCTGTTGGTTTACTTTTAGGCCTGTTGATCTCTACGAATTTTGATCTTCCGCTTTCCATACGTTCTGTGGTGCTGGTCGCATTTTTTATGACCGCAGTTTGTAAGTTTATCTTCATTCTTATTTTGTTGATCGATGACTTGCGCCGTGGTGGACTATGGATTGCCCGGCTTTTTGTGCCCGCAAAAGACAATACGAAAGAAGCGGCACGCAGTGCAGTAGCTCCTGAACAGACATTGCCGGAGGCACAACGTAATGGCATCACGCGATCCGAGTTTTTGACCAAGTCTGGTCTTCTCGTTGCCTCCCTGCCAATCATTCCGCTATCTTGGGGGATAATTTCCGGGGGTTACGATTACCGGGTTCGCCGGCAGAAGCTTTATCTTCCTGACTTGCCGGCTTCCTTTCATGGACTGCGTATCGGGCAGATTTCGGACGTACACTCCGGATCCTTCTACAATCAAAAAGCGGTATTGGGCGGTGTAGAAATGCTATTGGGCGAAAAGCCAGATGCCATATTTTTTACCGGTGATTTGGTCAATAATGTGGCACCTGAAATGCGCGACTACCAAGATATTTTTAGTAAAGTGAAGGCTGATTTGGGAGTTTTCTCCGTTTTGGGAAACCATGATTATGGAGATTATTATTACGGTAAGGAAGATTCACCTGCTAAACGCAAGAACTTGAAAGACCTGATCGATACCCATAAGGTAATGGGCTGGGACCTGCTGATGGATGAACACCGGATGTTGAACATGGGAGGCGATAAATTGGCAATCGTGGGCGTGCAGAACTGGGGGGCTGGACTTCGCTTTCCCAAAAAAGGCGACCTCAAGAAGGCTTTGCTGGGTACCGAGGAATCTGCCGTGAAATTGTTATTGTCGCATGATCCATCGCATTGGCGTGCGCAGGTGTTGGATACCGATGTCGATGTGATGTTTGCCGGACATACCCACGGGATGCAATTCGGTGTACGCGGCGAGCATTTCCAATGGAGCCCTGTCAAATATATCTATAAGGAGTGGGCGGGTTTGTATGAAGAACAAAAGCAGCAGCTTTATGTCAATGTCGGTTATGGATTTTTAGGTTATCCCGGTCGGGTAGGCATTCTGCCTGAGATCACGATATTTGAGCTGATCAAAGGGAATAAACCGCTTGGATCTTAAAGTATATTTAAATTCTTGTTAAGCCTATGTTTTTCATAGGCTTTTTTTTGATTTCTAATTTAAAAAGGAGATATTTATAAAAATCTAGCCATGCTTAATTTTTCAGAACAACCACACAAACGTAAAAACCTATTAACAGGGGAGTATATCTTGGTTTCACCACATCGCAGCAAGCGTCCGTGGCAGGGACAAGTAGAAGATTTAGCTCCGGATGATCGTCCGCAGTACGATCCCAAATGTTATTTATGTCCCGGCAATGCCCGGGCCGACGGTACCATCAACCCAGATTATAAAGACAGTTTTGTCTTTGTCAACGACTTTTCAGCATTGTTGGAAGACAGCTCCTTGGATACCTTCAATGAGGACGATCTACTACAGGCAGAAGCCGAACGCGGAATCTGTAAAGTGATATCCTTTTCGCCAAGGCACGACCTGACCTTGCCGCAGATGAGTCCGACAGAGATCAAGGCTGTTGTCGATCTATGGCAACGGGAATTCCGCGAATTAGCCGAACACGACTGGATCAAGTACATTCAGATCTTCGAGAATAAAGGTAGCATTATGGGCTGTAGCAATCCGCATCCGCATGGTCAAATTTGGGCGCAAAGCTCCCTGCCCGTCGAGATACAGAAGGAAAGCGAGCAGCAGGCAATCTACTTCCAGAATAGAGGTCGTACGCTACTGCAAGATTATCTGGATCTTGAATTGAAGAAGGACGAACGCATTATCGTGAACAACGAATACTTCGTGGCGTTGGTACCTTTTTGGGCGGCTTGGCCTTACGAGACCATGATCATCAGTAAGCGTGCCGTACCTTCCATCTTGGAGTTTACTGAAGCAGAGAAAGAAGATCTGGCCAAGACCTTGCAGGAGTTGACCATTCGCTACGATAATATCTTCAAAACATCTTTCCCTTATTCAGCGGGTATGCACCAGGCGCCGGTCAATAGCGGAGACCAGCCGGCATGGCATTGGCATATGCACTTTTATCCGCCCTTGTTGCGTTCGGCAACGGTAAAGAAATTTATGGTGGGCTACGAGATGTTGGCCAATCCGCAACGCGATATTACACCGGAACAGGCCGCAGACACCCTAAAACAACAAGCAACGGTACATTACAAAGCATAGTAACATGATTTCCAAAGAACAACTAGAACAAAGATATAACGACGTTTTTGAAAGTAAACCTACGCATGTTGTGCGTTCGCCGGGGAGGATCAATATTATCGGCGAGCATACGGATTACAATGAAGGTTTTGTGTTGCCCACGGCAATTGACAAGGCCATCTATGTAGCGGTAGGCAAAAGAGAAGATGATCTTATCCGTTTGTATGCGGAGGATTTTAAGGCCTATTTTGAGCTCGCATTGGCCGATATCAAGCCGGTGGAAGAGGGCTGGCCCAACTATATACTGGGGGTGGTGAACCAACTGCTCGAGCGGGGCTTGCCTGTAGCTGGTTTTAATATGTATATTGATGGCGATGTGCCGCTGGGTGCTGGTTTGTCTTCATCGGCAGCCTTGGAATGCGCTGCTGGCTTTGCCTTGAATGTGCTTTTTGATCTGCAGTTGCAACGGGTGGATATTGCCAAAATAGGGCAACTGGCCGAGCATACCTATGCGGGAGTAAAATGTGGTATTATGGATCAGTTTGCCTCGGTTATGAGCAAGGCCGGCCACGTGGTGAAACTAGATTGTCGCGATCTATCTTTTGCCTACACCCCTTTGGAGCTTGGCGACTACGCTATTCTTTTGTTGAATACCAATGTAAAGCATTCCTTGGCTTCATCGGCTTACAACGACCGACGGGAGTCCTGTGAGGAAGGTGTTCGCTTGGTGCAGGCGAAATATCCGGAAGTGAACAGCTTGCGGGATGTGTCGGTGGCGATGCTGGATGAGCTCGTTCAGCCTGTTGATGAGGATATCTATACAAAATGTCGCTTTGTGGTGGAGGAAAACCAACGCTTGAACGATGCCTGCGCGGCGCTGGAGCGTGGAGACCTTGAGGAACTTGGACAACAGCTGTTCCGTGCGCATGAAGGTTTGAGCAAAGAATATGAAGTGAGCTGCCCGGAATTGGATTTCTTGGTGGAGTATGTGCGGGAATTTCCGGAAGTGCTCGGTGCGCGCATGATGGGTGGCGGCTTCGGTGGCTGCACCATCAATCTCGTAAAAAAATCCTTCCAAGACCTCCTGATCGAACGATTGACGCCGATATACCAGTCGAAATTTGGGCTGGATCTAACCGCCATAAAAGTGGTTCCCTCCAATGGAACGGAAATATTGATATAAACCTTAATAAACCCCATGATGAAAAGAACATTGCTGTTAATAGGCTTGGCGACGAGCCTTTCTTGGACGGCTTGCCAAAACCAAGCGAACAAAACGACAACGGATACCGAACTTTCGGACAGTGGCTTTGCGTCCACGATCGACGGTCAGGAGGCCAAGCTTTTTACCTTGCAGAATAGCAAGGGTGCAAAGGCTACTTTTACTAATTTCGGCGCGCGTATCGTCTCGCTTTGGGTGCCTGATAAGGATGGAAAATTAACAGATGTGGTGCTTGGATTCAACAAGGCCGTGGATTATCACAACCCAGAGGAACCTTATTATGGAACGATTGTGGGGCCTTTTGGTAACCGTATCGCGAAAGGAAAGTTCTCCTTGGATGGCGAAGAGTTTACGCTGCCCACGAACAATGGCGCAAATACCTTGCATGGTGGATTTAAAGGCGTGCATTTTGCCGCCTGGGAAGGAAAACAGGAAGGCGATAATAAGTTGACCTTTTCCTACACACTGCCCGACAAAAATGAGGGTTTCCCAGGGAATATAGCCATGACCGTGACCTATACCTTGACGGACGACAACGCGCTAGAGATTGCCTACAGCGCGACGACGGATAAGAAAACGGTGGTAAACCTGACGAATCATGCCTATTTCAATTTGAATGGTGAGGGTAGTGGTACCATCTTGGACCATAGCTTGCAAATCTATGGCGATCAATATACGCCCGTAGATAGCACCTTGATTCCCACCGGCGAATTGGCGGCTGTAAAAGGTACGCCCTTTGATTTCTCACAGGCTAAGACCATTGGCCGTGATATTGAGCAGAAGGACGAGCAATTGCGCTATGGCGGAGGATATGACCACAATTTTGTACTTCGCGGCGATAAAGTGGATCAGCTGAACCATGCCGCAACCTTGATTGGCGATAAAACAGGGATCAAGATGGATATCTATACCCAAGAGCCCGGTTTGCAGTTTTATAGCGGGAATTTTATGGCCGAGAAGGTGACCTTGAAAAACGGTAAAAAAGATGCCTTCCGTACAGGATTGTGTTTGGAAACGCAGCACTTCCCGGATGCACCGAATCAAGCGGGCTTTGCATCTACCGTTTTGGAACCCGGACAAACGTACACGACAAAGTCGATTTACAAATTTAGTTTGTAAACTAAATAAGATCTAGAAACCAAGGGGTTTGCATGTATACATGCAAACCCCTTGGCTTTTATGGGATAAGCTGTTCAAATGCCTGCTGGAAGTCGGCAATCAGATCGTCAATATGTTCTATGCCCACTGATATCCGCAACATGCCGCGCGTAATGCCAAAGGTCTGCTTTTGTGTAGCAGAATGATGTGTACCCCACATGCTGGCCGGATGCACGATCAACGATTCTACGCCACCCAAACTAGCCGCATTGATGAAGACCTGCAGCTTGCTCAATATAGTCTGTGCACGTTGGTATTCTTGTTCCTCGTTTTGCCCATCAACTTCTATACAGAGCATGCCCGTAAAGCCTTGCATCTGTTTACAGGCTAAGGTATATTGCGGATGGTTTGGTAGTCCCACATAGCGCACCTGTTTAATAAGTGGGGTTTGTTCCAACCATTCTGCTAAGGCCAGTGCATTTTCATTGATCTGCCTAACACGCAGGGCCAGTGTTTTTAACCCGCGCAATAATAGCCAAGAATCAAAAGGACTGAGCGAAGCGCCCAATACCAATGAACGACGCCAAACGCGTTCGATATACTCCCGAGAACCACAAACAACGCCTGCCGTGAGATCGCTGTGCCCGCCAAGATATTTCGTAGCACTGTGTAGCACGACATCGATACCATATTCGGTAGGCCGTTGATTGATGGGCGAGGCAAAGGTGTTATCAGCCATGGTGGTGATTCCGTGTTTCTTTCCTAGAGCGGCCACGAAGGCTAGATCGGTGATGTCCAGATTTGGATTTGATGGCGTTTCTACATAGATAAGCCTTGTATTGTGGCGTATCGCGGTTTCAAAAGCTTGATTGTCGGTTTGGTCGATATGGGTAACCTCCACACCATAATCGCTTAGAAATTCTTTTAAGAACAGCGTAGACCCAGAATAGTGTGCATGTTGCGCCACGATGTGGTCTCCTGCTTTAACCACGGCAAGAATAGCCGTGCTGATGGCTGCCATGCCGGTAGCGAGCACCAACGCGTCTTCCGTGTTTTCCAGCTTGGCCATGATTTCCGCCACTTGGCTGTTCGTCGGGTTTCCATGGCGATGGTAAAACTCGGGATGTTTGGTCGCTGTAGCAGCCTCAATGTACGCGGAAAGATCTGCATCAGCCAGATAGGTGGATGTTTGGAATATGGGGGTGACAACGGCTTTGGTTGTATTATATTGATTGCCCTGATGGATAAGCGTGGTTTCTAACTTTTTCATGAAAGTGTTGATTTCTCCCAAAGCTAATAAAAATCTACTAACCTAGTAGTTATTTAATCGATTATATTTCGTTATTTTTTTAAAAAAGAATATATATTTATTGATTATCATAAAATAATTATTGATATTTGTTTTTGTAAATGTGAAAAAATATGAAAACAACCTCAGTTATTTCCGTGATTCGCGTTTTATCGTGGATCGTATTCCTTGGCCTATGTATTAAGGCTGGGGCCGTTCTTTTTACCTTCACGATCTCTTTGTTCCGTCCCCCCTATGCGGCGGATCTATACCAAGGACTTGATCTTTCAATCCTCTATAATTTCAGCAGGTTGGATTATATTTTTTTGATGACATTTGTCGTCTTCTTATCGGGTATGCAAGCCTACATTTTTTACTTGGTGGTTTCCATCTTTGAAAGGCTCAATTTGGTGCGCCCATTCAGTGAGGATATTTTTTTATTAATTTCTAAGATCAGCTATTTTTCACTTGCGATCGGAGGCATTGGAATATTGGCGCAGCAATTCGCAGATCAAGTAGTCAAAAATGGCATCGAAATAGGACAGGTTATTGATTTTTGGGAAGGTCGGGATGCTTTTTTGTTCATGGGGGGCGTGGTGCTGGTTATCGCGCAGATCTTCCGTCGAGGTATCGATTTGCAGGTGGAGCATGATTTAACGGTGTAGGATGGGAGCAATAATTGTAAACTTGGACGTCATGATGGCCAAACGGAAGATGTCCCTTAACGAATTGTCAGAAAGGGTAGGGATTTCCCTTTCTAATCTTTCCATACTTAAAACAGGTAAAGCAAAAGCGATCCGATTTAGTACGTTGGAGATCCTCTGTGAGGTATTGGACTGCCAGCCAGGTGATATTTTGGAATTCGAAAAAAAACAATTCGAAGGATAAATGAGGATGAGACAGATGGCATAATAGTTTTGTTATGCGTTCTGCCCCATCTCGCTTATTTAAGATGTTCTTCAAACCATTTTGCTCAATAAATTGAGCGCATAGTCAATATTGTTCACATTGTTTAAGGCGAGGCGCAGTTGGTTCTTAACCTCTTTGAGATTGGAAATGTGCGGATGTGCCTGCACAAATGCCAATACCTTACCAAATTGATCGGACTCGAAATAGCTGGATTTTGGGTTATTGAGGAAGTATCCCTTCAATACATTCTTCTTGTAGGATATCTTCTCGAAGCCGATTTGCTTGCCCAACCACTGTAGACGCAAGGTATTGAACAGTTCAAAGACCGGTGCCGGGATAGGACCAAAACGGTCTTCCAGCTCTTTTTGAAAACTAGCAAGCTGTTGATCGTTTTCCAGTTTCGCGATTTCATTGTAGAGGTTGTACCGTTCCCCGATATTGGTGACATATTCGTCAGGAATCATGACCTCCAGGTCGGTATCGATCTGCGTAAAGTTGACGTATTTTCTGTTGTTATCATCGGCAAACAGTTCGCCGAATTCATCGTCCTTCAATTCTTGCACGGCTTCATCCAAGATTTTGTTGTACATCTCAAAGCCTATTTCGGCAATAAATCCGGATTGCTCGGCACCGAGTAGATTTCCCGACCCGCGGATGTCGAGGTCGCGCATGGCCACATTAAAGCCGGATCCCAATTCGGAGAATTCCTCCAACGCGGAGAGCCGTTTGTAAGCTTCATTGGTCAAGGTAGACAGCGGTGGACTCAAGAGATAACAAAATGCCTTCTTGTTGGATCTGCCAACGCGCCCGCGCATTTGGTGTAGATCGCTGAGGCCAAACATATGAGCGTGGTTGATGATGATGGTGTTGGCATTGGGGATGTCAAGCCCCGCCTCGATAATGGTTGTGGCTACCAATACATCAAATTCATGGTTGATAAACTTGAGCATCACATCTTCCAGTTCATCGCCTTCCAACTGTCCGTGCGCAATGCCGACACGCGCTCCCGGAACCAATTTTTGGATCATCAAGCCCAGTTGCTTCAGATCGGCCACCCGATTATGAATGAAAAATACCTGTCCATTGCGATCCAGCTCGAAAGCTATAGATTCTTGGATGAGCGTTTCGTTGAACACATGCAGCTCCGTTTGTACCGGCTGTCGGTTTGGCGGGGGCGTAGAGATAATGCTGAGATCTCGGGCACCCATCAGCGAGAAATGCAGCGTACGTGGAATCGGTGTGGCGGTAAGTGTCAGCGAATCCACATTGGCGCGCATCACTTTGAGTTTCTCTTTGACTGACACCCCAAATTTCTGTTCCTCGTCGATGACCATCAGCCCAAGTTCTTTGAATTTTACATCTTTGCTGACCAAACGGTGTGTACCGATGATGATATCCACCTCGCCGGCCTCCAGTTTTTTCAAGGTTTCCTTGATTTGTTTGGAGGACTTGAATCGGTTGATGTAGTCGATGTTAGCTGGGAATCCTTTCAGTCGCTCGCGGAATGTACGGTAGTGCTGCAAGGCAAGAATTGTTGTGGGGACCAGCACGGCTACCTGTTTGCTATCGGCCACCGCCTTGAAGGCTGCGCGGATGGCCACTTCTGTTTTCCCAAAGCCGACGTCGCCACAGACCAATCGATCCATCGGGTGTGGTGATTCCATGTCCCGTTTCACGTCACTGGTTGCTTTTTCCTGATCCGGTGTATCCTCATAGATGAAGGAGGCTTCCAGCTCGTTCTGTAAGTAGCTGTCGGGGCTAAAGGCGTTTCCTGTCTGTGCTTTTCGCTTCGCGTACAATTTAATCAGGTCGCGGGCAATATCCTTGACTTTTTTCTTGGTGGTCTTTTTTAGTTTGTCCCATGCATCCGTACCTAGCTTATTCATTTTAGGCAGTGTACCTTCTTTACCTGAATATTTCGAAATACGGTTGAGGGAGTTGATATTGACATAAAGCAGGTCATTGTCGGCGTAGATCAATCGAATCATCTCCTGCGTCTTGCCGTTCACTTCTACTTTCTCCAAGCCTGCATATTTTCCCACACCGTGATCGATATGCGTGATATAGTCACCTGGTTTTAAGTCGCGCAAGTCTTTCAGGGTAATGGCCTGTGAGCGTTCGTATCCCTTCTTACGTTTGTATTTATAATACCGGTCAAAGACCTGGTGGTCCGTATAGCAGGCTAATTTGATGCTGTCGTCCCGAAAGCCTTCGCGTAAGCCTCGGTGTACGGGGATGAATGTCGTTGATTTATCGATGTCCTCGAGAATGGCGAAGATACGCTCGATCTGTTTGGTCGAGTCGGAGAAAATCAGGTTGCTGATCCGCTGCTTTTCATTCTCTTTAAAGTTGTGGATAAGCAGGTTGAAATCCTTATTAAAGGAGGGTTGCGGGTGAGTGTCGAACAGGATGCTGGTATCGGCCTTATAGTAAAATTGTTTGCCAAATTCAATGTTCGGAAATTCAAATAGCATCTCGCTGAAGGCGCGGTCGGTGGTAAAGGTGACGCGAGGATCTACCCACTCCGTATTGGCTTTAATATCCTTCTCGGGCAGCGCTTTCCAAAAGTCAGCTGCTTTTTTGTAGCCATCTTTAAGTACATCCAACATAAATTGGATGTCTTTATGCCAAAATACGGTATCGCGATCCACATATTCCAGTAGGGAGATATGGTTGTTGCTCAGGAATTTTGCCTGTACATTGGGCACGATAGTGACGGTATGCATCTTACTGACCGATAGCTGCGATTCGATATCGAAGGTGCGGATACTTTCGATATCATCTCCGAAAAATTCGATGCGGTAGGGCAGGTCGTTGGAAAAAGAAAAGATGTCGACGATGCCGCCGCGAATGGCAAATTGTCCCGGTTCGTACACAAAGTCTACCCGATCAAAATCATACTCATACAGAAACTCATTGATGAATTCGATGCTGAGTTTACTATGTTCGGTGATGGGCAAGGTGTTCTTGTCGAGGTCATCGCGGTTGATCACTTTCTCGGCAATGGCCTCGGGATAGGTTACGACCATCTTGGGTAACTCCGAGGCATGGTTGAGGGCACTCAAGGTTTCTGCTCGCTGCAGCACATGGGCGGCGTCAATCTGCGTGAATTCGTAGGCCTTGCGAAAAGAGGCTGGAAAAAAGAGGATCTGCTTGTCCAGTATGCTTTCCAGATCACTCAGAAAATAAGAGGCATCTTCATGCGTGGGAAGAACAAAAACAAAGGGACGCTCCTGTAATTTGTAGGCCGCTGCTGCAACCATGGCGTCGGACGAACCGACGAGTCCTTTGAGCTGTATTTTGGGGTTTTTGGCCTGTATAGCCTTCACCAATATTGTTACCTGTTCGCTTTGCGTGTACTTTTCTATGACGTCTTGTATACCCACGTGATACCTTTTCTTTTTTGCGAATTTAAGAAAATTATTAGTGCAAAGCAGAATATAGGCTTGGGAAACATCGTCGGTTGCGGTATAAAACTCCGTTCCAGTGCTACATCAAATGATGTGCTTGGGCGAAATCAATCACCTGCTGCATATCATGGTTAAGGTCAAACTGTAGATCTTCGTGAAGTTTGTGAAATTTACCCGTTGTGGTTTTCAAACGTGCCTTAACATAGAGCTGCAGTTTGAATGCGGCATGTACAGCGGAAGCCTCGAAAAGGCGTGGAAACTGTTCAAAAGCTTCTTTTAGCAAAAAGATGCGGCACTCCATTTCACTGTATTTGTCTTTGGTAACTTTTTCATGTTCATTGATCATTCCGCTACCCTGACGGAGCAAAGACTGGAGCTCCCGGTAATTGCTGTATTGCGGGATATTTTTAATGGCATGGCGGTTTACCGAAAATAAATCGTGGATTGATTCCTTGAGACTTTCAATACGATCTTCTAGGTCATCATTGTTTTCCAGCAACTGAAAATGTAGCTGCTTCATGAGCATCTTGTCCTTGCTGACAAGACGTACCAACAGCTTATCTTTTTCCTTTTGGGAAAGGTTGAGGACAGCATCCTTCAATTCGGGTTGTTTATGAATACTCATGCGCTATATTTGTCGATCTGAAGGTTTAAAAATAGGAAGTATATGCTGAAATCCGAAATGGTATACGGGAGTCGCCGATTCCTGAAAACGAATCAATCCTTAAAAAGTACCATTATTGGTTGAAAATCTACCATTGATTTTGGCAAAATGGCGATACCTTTGTGTATGGCATCTAAAATACCTGTCATAGCGCAATGTACCGTTACTAATAGCCTTCAACTTGGGGGGCTGATGGTGGAAGATCTGGCAATTTATTTGGCCCGAAACAAGGATCTTGTATTTCCGCATCGGCATAATTTTTACCATTTTATTCTTTTTACAGCGGGTAGCGGTAAGCACAATATTGACTTTGAACAATTTGACATCGAGCCCTGGCAACTGTATTTCATGTCCCCCGGCCAGATCCATACTTGGGCCTTCGGTGATGACGTCGCTGGTTTCGTGATCAACTTTGATCGGGACTTTTTTAAGACATTCCTCCTGCGCCCGGAATATGTCCTTAATTTCTCCTTCTTCTCGGGTCTTGTCAAAGACGAGGTGTTTGTGCTGGAAGAATCGGAACGGGCGGCGGTAATGCATATCTTCGCGCGGCTGCTGAACAATGTGGACGATCTTGATTTTGCGCGGGTGTCGTTGTTGTATCTGTTTCACGTGCTGGAGAAACAGCGGCATCGACCAAAGGCACAGGATAAAAACCTTTACAACCACACCTTGCTGCACAACTTCATCGATTTGATCGAAGCAAACTATAGGGCGCTCCGCCTACCGAAAGAGTATGCGGCATTGCTGTACATAACGCCTAACCATCTCAATGCACTGAGCAAGGAGTTTTTGGGTTTTTCTGCCGGAGAATTGATTCGCGATCGCATTGTGCTCGAGGCGAAACGCCTACTGGTTATTCACGACTATGCCGTGTCCGAAATCGCCTATGAACTCAATTTTAATGACAACTCCTACTTTACAAAATTCTTTAAAAAGGCTACCGGACTGACGCCCGATGAGTTTCGGAAATCCATGGATTTAACACACAAATAAGATGGAAAATACCACAACCTATACAATCAGTAAATTTCAGGCGGCAAGACAATGTAAGTGTCCGCGCTGTAGAACCGGATCCATGTTTGCCGGAAGTTTGTTAAGCCTTAAAGGCCAAAAGATGGCGAAATACTGCCCGCATTGTCAATTGAAATTCGAGATGGAGCCAGGCTTCTTTTACGTATCCATGTTTGTAAGCTATGCACTCAACGTGGCTCAATTTATAAGTGTATGTGTAGCCACATATGTGCTTTCGGGGCAGTCTGAATCACCTTGGGTCTATTTGATTGCTTGTTGTTTGGTTGCTATTTTGCTGGCTGGATTTAACTTTAGGTATTCCCGGGTAATCCAACTTTATTGGTTAACACCCAATCTAAACTTTAACCCCAAATATTATGCGATAAAAGATAAAGAGGGGATAAAAGTAGAGGGGTAATTTCTACGCCTCTACTTTTCATATCATGGATTAGCCGATGGGATTTTCCTGTAGGTATTTTTCCCAAGCCCAAGCGGATGACATCATCTCATCGATGCCCAGTGCTGCTGTCCAACCGAGCGCTGCGCTAGACTTGCTCACATCTCCCCATACCTGTATTACGTCGCCATCGCGGCGCGGTCCGACTTCGTAATTCAATTTCTGTCCTGAAGCTTTTTCGAATGCCGCGATGGTTTGAAAAACAGAATAGCCAATGCCGGTGCCTACGTTAAATACATCGTAGCTCCCGTTGGGGTTTCCTTTTTCCAATAGTTTAATAGCTGCAACATGCGCTTTGGCAAGGTCGACTACATGGATATAGTCGCGTACACAACTTCCATCCACTGTATCATAGTCGCCACCAAATACAGTGAGTTTTTCTCTTTTTCCTATCGCTGTTTGTGTGATGAAAGGAAGAAGGTTTTGTGGCACCCCTAAAGGCAGCTCGCCGATCAACGCGGACTCATGCGCCCCAACGGGGTTGAAATAGCGTAAGGCAATAACCTTATAATTGTCGTGTGCGTTGGCGGTTTCGGCTAGAATTTCTTCTGCAATCTGCTTGGTGTTCCCGTAGGGAGAGGTTGCTTTTTTTACCAGTGCTGTTTCGGTTACGGGAAGCACATCAGGCTCGCCATATACGGTGCAGCTTGAGGAAAAGACAAAATTAATGGGTTTTTCTTGGTAGGCTTGGAGCAAATTGATCAGGGAAAAGAAGTTGTTGTGGTAATATTTTAAAGGTTTTGCAACGGATTCGCCCACGGCTTTGGATGCGGCAAAATGAATGATACCGCTAATGTCAGGATTATTTTTGACAAAATCTTCCACTTTCGTCGTATCGCAAAGATCAAATTGGTGAAACTCCGGCTTTACGCCAATGATTTTTTCGATTTGATCCAAGATCTGTAAGTTGGAATTGGAAAGATCGTCGATGATAACCGGCGTGTAGCCTGCGTGGTGCAGCTCGACCACCGTGTGCGAGCCGATGTATCCGGTTCCGCCTGTAACTAAAATTTTGCTCATTATTTCTGATTATAATATATCTCTTGCGCTATTACAACCGTTTCGGTTGTGTCGTCAGGAAGTCGTAAAACTTCTTTATAGAGGTTTTCCTTATGATGCCCTACGCTAAAATTAGGGACTCAACATGATGTAAATTGGAGGACGTTAAACTTACATACGTTACTTTCCCTTTGTCAAATTTACATAAAAATCGGAAATTCTAATGACCTCTGAAAAAATACAAGAGCCTAATGGTTCCTTTTTTTTACAGTAGAAAAGCAGGCCTAGAGTGCGTAGAACAATAGCGCACCGACAAGAGGTTATGACGCTGGGAAAAAGCATCGGAGCAAAATGTGTATGACAAACGTTTTTCCATAGATATTTACTGATTGCTAATAAGGATACACGTACACAGGTGTCAGTTTTACACATAATGAAGTCCGCGTTTCATGGGTTGTTTCAAAGAGTAAATCCCAGTTGGAGACGGGAAAATACGGTTTCGCATTAGAATGGCATTAAAAAGACGTTTTACGTCAATACTTTTTACATGCTTTTGGTAGTTTTGGCTGCTTATGAATTAGATTTCGGGGAATATGGTGGTTAAATGTCTCGCCTAGCGTTTTGGCATTTATCGACCAATATACGATAGATTTTTTTTACGCCTGTAAAAATTACTGTCATGCCATTTTTGATGGTTTTTACAAGATGTAATAAGATTTGTTGCCCTTGCGTGATGAACTTTTGTATTTAATGTATTACTTAAAATAAGCGAAAACATGAACTTTTACCTTCAAAAGAACAAACGATCAAAAGACAAAAAATCAAAAAATTATGCACCTCCAGAAAGTACCCTCACTATGGTACATATGGAAATGGGTATAGCTGCTAGTTCAACCACTGTCACCCCGACGAATAGCAGCAACCAAATACAGGAGCAGTATGATTTACAGGAACAAGATAGAGAATTTGATTGGTAGTTTTTTTAACACATTATCTTTATGACTATTAGATTGCTGAAAACAGTATCAATCGTGCTGCTTCTATTATCTTTTTTTTCCTGTAAGCGTGATGAAGAGGTATTTGGCCAAGAGGTCGTCACGCTCAACGTTAGCTTGGGCGGAGAAGAATACGATGAGCAGGAGACGACTTTTGCAGGTCGATCTGCAACAAATGGCTTACGATCCGCTAGTAAGGCGCGTGTAAGCAATGTACCCGCTGTACAGGTGCAAGAAATACCCTTGGAAGATGGATTTTACATCAGTGCGGAGGTAACATCGCGAGAGGCGATTTACCGTCCGACGCCGGCTACATCCTCTTCCGGTAAAAACAAAGCTGCAGTGGTGGTGAACCCCATACAGCGCGCCATTGCCTTTAGGCTGGTAGCGTTCAGCAGTTCGGGAGCCTATTTTAGGGACAAGGTATACAATATCGCAGCCAATGGAACGGTCACGCCTTCGGATGGGGTAGCCATGCAATTGCCCAATGGACAATATACCTTTATTGCTTATTCGTATAATACGAGTGCAGCACCCACTGAAAACCTAACGTCTACTACTGTTTCAAACTTTACAATAGCCAACGCCGCGATCACCAATGGATTTATGATGTTTAATTCAGGTTTAATAACCGTATCCGCTCAGGCTACAGTGAATTTGAATGTTATTTTACGGCATCTTACTTCGCCCATGCAGGTGCTGATCGATGCAACGGCAACCAATGGCTATTTGATTACGAGCGTAGGAGCAACCACCTTGGCAAGTACAAGGGGGACAGCTACCGTGAATTTGAGTACAGGTACTGTTAGCAATTTTGCCGGATCGACAACGACGCAAACAATTACCTATCCGAGTACTGCGGCAGCTGCTCAACGGACCTCCAATATGGCTTATTTCTCCAATAATACGACTACCGGCACGCTGTCCATTGCGTCTTTGGTCGTGGGGCCGTTGAACAGAACGACGCCTATTACACTGAACAATATCACGATTACACCGGGTATTGCCTATACGGTGCGGTTGCGTTTAAATCCTACAGATCAATATGAGACAGTCGCGGGTCAAGAGGCAGCATTAATTAACGGTAGGTATTGGATGCGCAGAAACTTGGGCTCTACAGTAGCGAATCCCGATGCGCCTAACGCCAGTGCTACTATCGGGTTTCGGGACCACATTGGAAACTATTACCAATGGGGGCGAATTACAGCAAGAGGAAGCGGCAGCACCACGGCTGATCAAACAGGTGCGCATTGGGCAACAAGACAGGAAAGTCTTACGGCGTGGAATACGGGCACGGAGGCTGCTCCAGTTAAAAATACCACCAATGATCCCTGCCCCGAGGGTTGGAGGGTTCCTACAAGAACCGAATGGAATCTGTTGATTGCCAATACTACCCAGAGCCAAACGGATAATTTGGGGACCAATTGGGTCGCTAGTACCACAAATTATGCTACAGCAAAGGTCTTCCGAAGCCTTCGCGATCGCAATGTGGTGTTGACTTTTCCCTCGGGAGGTGCTTTTACGCCCACAAACAATGCGAGTCCTGCTACTTTGCAGAGTAGAGGTAACACAGGGGCTTATTGGACAAGTTTATCGATAGCGCCGGAATCTGCGGCACTGAATGCGGCACGTCTAATAACTAATGAAGCCGCTGCTACCATGGGACAAGGTAATAACAATAAGAATTTCGCTATCAGTATACGCTGTACAAGAGACGTACAATAGCCTTAAAGCCATGACTGAGTAAGCGTTCATTCTACTCGGTCATGGCTATATTCTTTTCTTACAGAAAACAGTTATCCTAACTCTGCTTGTAGTACGTAAAGTCTTTCCGTTTAAGCTCTTCTTCTGGTAAGGCTTTGAAGTAGTCGATTGTTTTTTGCAAACCCTCTCCACGACTAACCTTAGCTTTCCAGTTCAATATTTTTATTGCCTTGCTGATATCGGGGCGCCTTTGTTTTGGATCATCAATGGGCAGGGGTCTATGCACGAGCTTTGCAACGCTGCCGGTAGCCAAGATAATCTCCTTTGCCATTTCATTGATCGTCATCTCATCTGGGTTACCGATGTTCATTGGTAAGGCATAGTCGGATAGCAAGAGACGATAGATGCCCTCTACCTGATCGGAAACATAGCAAAAGGATCGTGTTTGTGTGCCATCGCCAAAGATAGTCAGGTCTTCCCCCTCAAGTGCCTGCGCAATAAATGTTGGTAGGGCACGTCCATCGTTCAAACGCATGCGTGGGCCATAGGTGTTGAAGATCCGTACGATACGTGTTTCCAGTCCGTGAAAATTATGATAGGCCATGGTCATTGCCTCCTGAAAGCGCTTGGCCTCATCGTACACGCCACGTGGGCCAACGGGATTAACATTTCCCCAATATTCTTCCGACTGCGGTGATACCAAAGGATCGCCATAGACCTCCGATGTGGATGCCACCAATATGCGGGCCGACTTGCTCTTGGCCAAACCCAATAGATTATGTGTGCCCAAAGAGCCAACCTTGAGTGTTTGTATCGGCATTTTTAGGTAGTCGATGGGGCTCGCTGGTGAAGCGAAATGCAGGATGTAATCCAACTGTCCGGGCACGTGTACGAACTTGGAGACATCGTGTTGGTAAAATTCGAAATTGGGTAACTTAAACAAATGCTCGATGTTACGCAGATCTCCCGTGATGAGATTGTCCATGCCGATCACATGAAAATTGTCCTGCATAAAACGGTCGCATAAATGCGATCCTAGAAAGCCGGCTGCACCGGTTATGAGTATTCGTTTCTGTTCTTGCCTGTTCACCAATGTTTGGAATGGATAAAGTTTAATATCTTTGACGAATATAAGGATATTTTGTCAAGATGTGTTTTTTGTACGACTTCGGAATAGGCTTTTATGCCTTCGTTTTGCGGCTAATAGCGCCTTTTCATCCAAAGGCTAAGCTGTGGGTGGATGGACGTAAGAATCTCTTGGAACAAATCGAACAGACGATTGAACAAGGGCAAAATCCCATTTGGTTTCACTTCGCTTCCCTAGGCGAATTTGAGCAGGGAAGGTCGGTTATGGAGGCGATCAAAAAGAAGTATCCACAGGAGAAAATTCTTGTTACATTTTTCTCGCCTTCGGGTTATACCATTCGTAGGGATACTCCACTAGCAGACTACGTTTTTTATCTGCCGCTCGATACGGTGCACAATGCCCGTCGGTTTCTAGCCATCGTCAAACCGAAATTTGCCGTATTCACCAAATATGAATATTGGTACCATTATTTCCGAGAGCTTACTCGTTTAAAAATACCCCTGTTCTTGGTGTCGGCTATTTTTAGGGAAGAACAGGTTTTCTTCACATGGTATGGTGGTTTTTTTCGCGGCATTCTACGTCAAGTAACTTTTTTCTTTGCGCAGAATATGGATTCGGTACATCTGCTCAAAGCCATTCACATCAAGAAGGCTGGTCTAGCAGGAGATACTCGTTTTGATCGCGTGGCCGAGTTACCTCGGCAACGTAAACATGTAGGCGCGGTGGAGCAGTTTATCGCTGGAACCGATAAGATTCTGGTAGCGGGAAGCACCTGGCCGGAAGATGAGCGGATACTGGCGGATTGTCTTGCAGAACATCCCAATTGGAAAATCGTGCTTGCACCGCATGAAATCGGAGAAGGTCACTTGGAGCAGCTGCGACAGGTTTTTCCTGCTGCGCTTTTTTATTCCGCTGTTGCCGAGGCTACATCTGTACAAATTGCCGCAGCTCGTGTGCTGATTATTGATAATATAGGGTTGTTATCGTCCTTGTATGCTTACGGAAAGATTGCTTATATAGGCGGCGGTTTTGGTGCGGGTATTCATAATACCTTAGAGGCAGCTACCTACGGGATGCCGGTTATCTTTGGGCCGAAATATGCCAAGTTTCAGGAAGCCATCGATTTGATTGAGCTGGGAGCAGGCTTTTCGATAAGCAACAGTCCTCAGTTGACGGAACTGATTACCGCATTCGGGAATCAGGAAAAACTGGAAATAGTGTCCCGCATAGCGGCTGCATATGTGCGCGAGAAGGCTGGAGCCACCCAGATTATTATGAAATACTTCGTCAGCCAAGGACTTCTTTCCGAAATTTAGGATAGGGTTTATCCGTATTTACTCCTTGTAAAAAGTAAAATGGAAGATTTGTTGTTGGAATTCTAGCTTACAATCCTATTGAGATCGCCCGATGTTAAGCGTTATTTTATACAGCGAATAGATTTGGGCAATAGGCTGATCGTATTAAGCTGGAAGAACTAATCTTCTTCCAAGAGAAACAATTCCGAGGCGATGTGATCGGCCAATAGTTTTCCTGAATTGGTTAAGCGGAGATAACGATGATCAATCTGGGTAACCTCTTGCTGGTTGATGAAGGGGCGGACAGTATCTTGGATGTGTGCTAATGCACTCTGACCGAACACCTGCTCAACATGTTGCAGGTCAATGCCCCACATGGTACGGAGCGCCGTCATCACATACTCATTTACCCTATCTTGTAGTGAGAGCTGTTCCGTTTCTAGATGGTGCTCCCCACTGCCAATATCTTGAATGTACTTTGCATTATTTGCGATATTCCAACTTCTTGAGGTACCGTTGAATGAATGTGCAGAGGGGCCTATTCCTAGGTAATGCACGCCACGCCAGTAGTTCGTGTTATGCTTGGCGTAATGTCCGGGCTTCGCAAAATTCGATATTTCATAGTGCTCGAAGCCGTTGCTTATAAGGGTATCGATAAGCATGGACATCTGTTCAGCACTTTGCGATTCATCCATCGCCCTTGCCTTGCCCTGTTTGATGAAATGTGCCAGTGCGGTCTTCTGTTCTACCGTCATGGCGTAGGACGATATATGTGGGATGGCATGATCTAGTAGCCGTTGGATATTGGCCTTCCATTTTTCATCCGTAAGTAGGGGATAGCCGTAGATCAGATCGGCGGTAATGTTTTCAAAACCGGCATCTTGAACCCGTTTAATCGCCGAGTCTGCTTCATCAGCATTGTGGGCGCGGTTCATCCAGCGAAGGTCTTCTTCATAGAACGATTGAATGCCTATACTGAACCTATTGATGCTGGTATTCCGTAACGAGTTTACCTTTTGTTTGTTGAGATCGTCGGGATTGGCTTCCAAAGTAATCTCTACATCCGCGGCAATGTCAAAATGGCTGGCAACCTTGTCGATTAGTCGATCGATATCCGACGCATCTAAGATGGAAGGCGTCCCTCCGCCAAAATAAATCGAATGCACGGTTCGATCATGCAGGTAGAGATGACGTTGATCCACTTCTTTATGTAATGCCTCTAAAACATCCGCTTTTTGTCCCAATGAAGTGCTAAAGTGAAAATCACAATAATGACACGCTTGTTTACAGAAAGGAATATGGAAGTAGATCATGTTGCAAAGATACACATATGAACAAATAGTCTTCGTGGAAAAATAATGCTCTTCGGTAGTCGGATGCTACTAAAAGTTGATGCTTCGGCTAATTATGAAGTATGATGCTGTATTTGAATTAACATTCCGTTAATATAGGATACTTAACTTTGCATATATCATGCAAGGGATTAACCATATGACAGACGCGGAGCTTCTAGCGGGAGTGAAAGATGGACGCCAAGAAGTGTTCGCCCAAATCTTCCATATGCATTGGGAGAGCCTGTTTCGTGAAGCCTACTACAGACTGAAGAGTCATGATGAGGCGCAAGATATGTTGCAGGAAATATTTACGGACTTTTGGCAACGCCGCTCTAGCCTGACGATCTCCAGCTCTATTTCTGCCTACCTACATGGGGCGCTCAAACACCATATAATCAGACATTTTTCTAGGTCGCGTTTACATCAAACGGTTGTTGATCATCTGTTGCTGCATATGCAAAGCTTTGAGGATAGCATTGTGGATGTTATCGCCGCGGGCGAGATCCAAAAAACATTGGAGGATGCCATAGCGTTGTTTCCGGAAAATATGCAACATATCTTTGCGCTTCGCACGCAGGACTTTACCATCGCGGAGATCGCTGAAGCTTTAAATATCTCACCCCAAACTGTCAAAAATAATAATACGCAGGCACTAAAGCGCCTTAAACAGGTACTCTCCGAGCGACACCCCGAAATCTCTTCTTCGGTGTATACCTTATTATTGCTGTTCATAAAAAGTTAACAAACAGGTAACGTTTTCTTGAAGTACTTTTCGGTCTTTCGATGCACTATAGAGGTGTAAAACGAGAGCAAGTGATCTTAACAAAGTTAAAAAAGCTATTAAGAAAATATAATGCAGATAAAGCTACAGCGGCAGAACGCCGAGTGGTGGATATTTGGTATGCGTCTTTTTCAGATAAAGAAGAGGATTCAACCCTATTCAACGATGTTGCGGAACGAAATGACATGCAACAGCGTATTTGGAACAACCTTCCGTTGGCAAAAACTCAACGATCATGGTTTCAACGTAACCGATATGTCGTGTTGGGGGTTAGTACTGCTGCTCTTTTGCTGCTCGTGTTTTCCTGGAATCAAGTGCTGCAGTATTCCGGTCTGGTGAGTGAAACGATGACACAATCGACACCGCTGGCAGCATTTAGCGCTTCGACAACCGTAAAAGAACGCAAATTAATTACCCTACCGGATAGCACTCGGGTTTGGCTTAATGCCAATTCAAGCTTATTGGTAGAGGATGCCTACGGAATAGAAGCTCGTTATGTGGAGTTGGATGGTGAAGCATTTTTTGATGTTTCTCCAGACCCGACAAGGCCATTTGTAGTGAACACTAAACATATCAAAATTCAGGTGTTGGGTACTGCATTTAATATTCAGGCCTATCCGTCGGCAGAGGCATTCCGCGTGGGTGTAGAACACGGAAAGGTTGCCGTTTTGGATAATTTAGGACAACAGTTAAATCAATTGACCAAAGGCCAAATGCTATCCTATAATACACATGATGGGAAGATCTTCACAAAGACGGATGCCGCCGTTGGCTCTTGGCGAGACGGACGCGTTGTATTAGAGCAAGCTAGTTTTGCCGACCTACGACAAGCTATCTACAATATCTACGGCGTTCTTTTACGAAGCGAACGTAAATCCGCAAAACAGTACTCTTACAATTTACAGATACATGCCAACCGATCTTTAACGCAAACTTTAGACATTGTTTGTGCTATGCACCGGTTAAACTATAGGAGGGAAAACGATGAAATAATACTTTACTAATCGATAAAGAAAACAGGCACCAAAGAGGCACCTGTTTAAATTCGTTTGGCCGAGCTCAGCTTGAGACCCTAGCAAGGCCACTTAGCTTAATATGAATTACTAAGACAATAAAAATATGAATAAAAACCTATTGTTCATACGAATAATGATGCGTACGACAATTATTATGTATTTCGTCGGCTTAACAGTGTCTCAACTCCTGTTAGCCGCTCCGCTTAGCGGGCAAGTTCATTTACGAAAAGTGGACTTTACCATATCAAACACAACGCTACATGCCGCAATTAAAAAACTGCAGGCCGAGCAGGCTATTGATATGGCTTTTGATGATAAAGCCCTTAATTTGGCAAACATTGCTGTGCGCGAGCAGGCTTTTCGTGCGACGTCAGTAGATGCCGTATTGAAAAGCCTCTTTGCAGGTACGGCAATTACTTATGAAGAAAAAGGAGATGGTACACTGGTACTAAAAAAACAGCAACGACCTGGGCGTATTACCGGTGTTATCACGGACAGCAAAGGAGAAGCTCTGGCCGCAGCATCGGTACAGATTGTAGAATTGAACAGAACCGTGATTGCCGATGCAGATGGGCGTTTCAGTATTTCTGCGGCCCCCGGCACCTATACATTGACCGCTCGATACATTTCTTTTGAAACGATGAGCAAGTCAAAGATCAAGGTAACTGAAGGGGGAACGTTAAATGTTGATTTTGCACTTCTTCCGACGACGGGCGATTTGGAAGAGGTTGTGGTTACTGCACTCGGTATCTCTAGGGAGAAAAAAGCCCTAGGTTATGCGGCCACTGAAGTGAAAGGCGAAGAGATTGCGCAGACGATGCCGAATAACTGGAGTGAAGCACTATCTGGCCGTGTTGCGGGTGTAAACCTCGTTCGTTCAGGAGCAGGTCCTGCTGGTTCCAACAAAATTATCCTTCGTGGCGAGAATAACCTTACGGGTAATAATGAGGCACTTATTGTTGTTGACGGTGTTATGGTTAGCCAAAGTAGCGGAAGGCAGATTGGGAACGGATCCGGTGCGTATCTCAGTGGAGACTCGCCAACGGATTTTGGAACAGGTATCAGTGACATCAATCCAGAAGATATTGAAACACTAACCGTTTTGAAGGGACCCAACGCTACAGCTCTTTACGGTGAGCGTGGCGGTAATGGAGCCATTGTGATCACTACAAAATCAGGTCGGGCTAGAAAAGGGATCGGTGTAACTATAACGTCGAATGCCACTATGGAGTCCATCTCTCGTTGGCCCGATTATCAGTACGAATACGGTCAGGGTACAGAAGGCGTTCGTTTTTATTCCTTCAATGCAGGTATTGACGGTGCAAGTACACGGAGCACGAGCTCGGCTTGGGGACCTAAGTTCGATGGACAATATTTTTTTCAGTACGATCCTGTCACCCAAACGCGAGCTACCGAGCGTACTTTATGGCAAGCTTATCCTGATGAACGCAAGAATTTTTTTGATACGGGAACGACTTTCACCAATTCGGTAAGCTTGGACGGAGGTAACGATAAAACACAAATTCGATTTTCTTTTACCGATTTGCGGAATAAGTGGATCATTCCTAACACAGGCTATGAGCGAAACAATGTGTCTTTGACCGCAGGACATAGCGTGACGGATAAGCTACGTATCCAAACCCGAATCAATTACCGTCAAAACCGCAGTGATAATTTGCCCTCTACGGGTTATAATAACCAATCTTTGATGTACTGGAATGCCTTTTGGCAACCAAATGCCTCGTTGGATTGGCTAACACATTACTGGCGCATCGGGCAAGAGAATATTTTACAAAATTATCCATTCAGTAGTTTAGTTGATAATCCCTACCTGATCACCAATGAAATGCTTAATAAAAATAAACGCCATGGGTTGACAGGAAGTGTAGATGCGACCTACAAGTTCTCTAAAAATTGGGATGTTTTGGTTAGAACTACAATGGATTTGAATGCGGAAAACAGAAGTCAGCAACGGCCTTGGGACACAGAGAAGTTTCGTAAAGGAATGTATCGGACACAGACTATCAATAGTTCCGAGACAACTTCAGACGTGATGATCACTTACAACAAGGAGATTACGCAAGATCTCAAGTTACGTGTAACTGCGGGGGGGAGTACAAGAAGACGCGAAAGCTTTTTGGAACGTAATAATGCCGATTCATTGGCTTATCCAGGCATCTATAATCTAGGTAATGCGGCAGGTGTTCTTGTGAGCACGCCCCAAAGACAAGAGCAGGTAACGAATAGTCTGTATGCGCTGGGAACACTATCTTTTAGAGAGTATCTTTTTGCGGATTTCTCCTATAGAAATGACTGGAACAGTGCATTAGCTTCTCCGATCAGTAAGGGTAAACCTTTCCAATATCCTTCACTCAATTTAAGCTTTGTGCTATCTGATGTGGTACGATTGCCGAAACAATTTTCGCTGGTTAAGTTCCGCGGTTCAGTGGCCGGTGTAGGTAGTGGGTCCGATGAACCATATGTAACTTCCTACAACTATGTCGTTGAACCTACGTTCCCAGGAGGTCGATCGAACCCAACCAGGATGCCTAATTTGATATTAGAACCGCTGTACACGACGAGTTATGAAGCTGGAACGGACATCGCTATGTTTGCCGGAAGATTTTCGGTGAACATGACATATTATACCTCCAAGACTTCGAATCAGCATTTAACGGCTACGGTAGATAGGGCTTCTGGAGCATCTTCTATATTGGTAAATGCCGGTTTGATTCAAAACAGTGGTTTGGAGATCGAGTCACGCATTATGCCTGTAAGAAAGGAAAATTTCCAGTGGACGATGAGTCCCACGTTCAGTACCAACAAAAACAAGGTGCTCGAGCTTACGGATGATTTAAGCGAAATGATCCTGCAAAATGGTCCAGGAAGCAGAGGAGCCATTATCGCAAAAGTCGGTGCACGTATGGACGATCTTTATGGGCGAGGTTATGAGCGTGCTCCTGATGGTCAAATTGTTTACGAAAATGGTCTTCCACAATTGACCGATACCATGCAATACATTGGCCAAACTAACCCAGCATGGCGTGTGGGATTACATAATGAATTTCGCTATAAGCAATTCCGTCTAGGTTTTATGTTTGATGCACAATTTGGTGCTGTAGGTTATTCTCTGACCTCTGCCGTGCACGGCGAACAAGGCAAAACCAAAAACACATTGCCGGGACGTTACAATGGCATTATTGGAAATGGTGTGATCGCTAATGGTGATGGTACTTACCGGCCAAATGATGTTATTGCTACCAATGTTTGGGATTATTACAATGCTCACTTGGGAAGAGATAATGTAGAAGGCACGTCTTATTCAACAGACTTCTTGAAACTTCGTGAATTGCGTTTCGACTATACATTAAGTCCTGCCGTATTAACACATTTAGGTCTCCAGCGAGCTTCAGTTGGCGTTTTTGGGCGTGATCTGTTTATCTGGTCAAGCTGGCCGGCCTTCGATCCAGAATTTGGAACATTGGGTAACGGTGATATTACGCGTGGTTTCGAGCTTGGGCAGTTCCCGGCAACACGAACCTTTGGTGTTAATCTGGTTATAGGATTATAATAAAAGAATGATGAAGATGAAAATTATTAAAAGATCAATATACTTTCTTGGGCTGAGCTTTGCTACCCTTATGCTGATGCCATCTTGCAACAAGAATTTTCAAGAGATAAATACTGACCCTAATTCTAGTCCGCGCGTGCAACCGGAGAATTTGCTTGCTCCTGCAATTACCAAAGTGGTGACTTATAATATGAGCCGTAGCCAGCGCATCACGAATGAACTGATGCAGGTTACTGTAAATATGGGTGATGGAGACGGTCGTATATTCCGCTATGATATCCGGACGAGTGAAGCGGATTACATGTGGAACAACCTCTATCTACAACTGCGTAATTTCCGAGATATCTACGAATTTGCGGAGGAGCTCAACCAGCCCGAATACATGGCGATTGCACAAATTTGCGAAGCGTGGATATTTTCCATACTAACGGATATGTATGGTGATATTCCGTTCAGCGAAGCCCTACGGGCAAAAGATCTCAATGCGGTTCGTCCAGTCTTCGATAAGCAACAGGATATTTACCCGGCATTGTTTGCAAAGCTTGAAGAAGCAAATACCTTGCTTCGCGGAGTTAGTCCTACATTAAAAATAAATGGTAATTCTGATCCTATTTTTGGCGGTGACACTTGGAAATGGCGTCAGTTTGGGAATTCATTGTATTTACGTTTGGCACTGCGGTTGGCTCAGAAAACCGAGTTGAATACACCAGCGATCATCAAGAAAATTGTAGATGAATCACCTATTATCTATCCTATTATGCGTAGCAATGACGATTCAGCGATCTTGCGCTGGTCGGGTACGGCACCCTATGTTTCGCCTTTCGCAACCTGGCGACCTGCCGATTGGTATGGCCCTCGCTCAGCAAGCTTTTTCATTGACAAGTTAAACGAGCGTAGTGACCCACGAATCGTAACTTGGGTTTCCTTAGCCGATGGCGACTATTTCGGGGTGCCAAGTGGCTATCCCGTTGGGCAGCCTCCCGTAGCGGGCTCTGCTTTGCATACGGGGCTGATGTCAAATCCGCTATTGGGAAACATCTTGAATTACGGTGAATTGCAATTGATACTGGCCGAGGCCGCTGTTAAAGGTTGGATAACCGCTCAGTCTGCCCAAACCTATTATGAAAGAGGTACTGTGGCGGGGATACAACTTTGGAATCATACAGTCCCGTCGTTTTACCTGACTTCAGACTTGGTGGCTTGGGACGATTCGTATAGTGAATTTGAAAAAATGGAACTTATTCATTTGCAAAAATACTATGCGCTATTTTTTACCGATATGCAGTCTTGGTTTGAATACAGACGCACGGGACATCCGGTGTTGCCTATCCGCTCAGGACATTTAAATGATGGGAAAATGCCCGCTCGTCTTAATTATCCGGTATATGTACAGTCGGCGAATCGTGAAAATTATACGAAAGCGGTGGCCGAACAGGGCCCTGATGATATCAATACCTTAGTTTGGTGGCAAAGACCATAATATTTATTGCAAAAACATACATTGATGAAAAAGAATTTAACCTATATTTTTTTGCTGCCGCTCCTCATGTTGCTTATGCAATCGTGCGAAAAGCAAAATTTCTTGGAAGGTAAGCTAAGCCCTTATATTACGATCGAAGATTTGAGGCAAATACATAAAGGATCCGATGTACAGATGACCCCCGAGCTGTTGAATGAGGCGCAGCAAACACGAGGGGTCGTGATTTCTGATCCGCAATTGGGCAATGTTCCTGAGGGAATGATGATTGTGCAGCAGGCACAACCCGGCAAACTGCACGGTATTGCACTTAAGGTTGGCGATATCGCAGCAAATTATCGCGTTGGCGATTCCATTTTGGTGACTATTAGCAATAAACAACTAAAAAGAGAAGGCTTTTTGTATGTCGATGCCGTTGTGGCAGCAGATATCGAAGTTATTACGAATGTACCGCGCATACAACGTCGTAATTTGACCGCTTCAGCGATTTACCAACGGCCTCATGAATTTGAAGGAACCTATGTACAAGTCATTGGCGGGGAGATGTTCCCTCGTCCGGAAGTTGGTCAAACTTTTTCTGGTGTCAAGAGGATGGTTAACGGCGCGGATACCTTAAACATACGCACACTTCCTACCGCGCCTTTTGCCGATCTCCAAGTTCCACGTAATGTTAATGTACAAGGAATATTGCTTGGTGATTCTGATCATGCCGCGGTGATGGCTATTTGGCCAAGGATGGCTTCGGATATTCTCGATGTTTCCGATCCGGAAATTCCTGGTGATCTCGGTGCTATGCCATTGATTTTTACCGGTTATTGTCCTGATCCCGAAGGTGGAGATGGTAATTACGAGTATATTCAACTACGGGCGAATGCTGATATCAATTTTGCAGAGATTCCATTTTCTGTAGTGACGACCAACAACGCTGGAGCAAACCAACCGAATGCCGGCGCGCCTCCAGGTGCAGGCTGGGCAACCGGTGGTGCACGTACCTTGAAGTTTAACCTGACCGAGGGATCCGTAAAAAAAGGGGAATTCTTTTATGTAGGCGGTCATCAGAAGCGTATCAGCGGGGCAAACTCAACGTCGCTTACCGAATTGAATTGGATTCGCGCCATACCTTATGCTACATCAGGTGGTGATGGTTTAGGTGATGCGAATGCCAACATTTTAGCAAATAGTGGGAATGCAAGTGGAATGGCACTATTTGTTGGTACCAATATCAATGAAGGCACCGTGCCTATCGATTTGGTGATGTTTGGCGGTTTGGGTACAAGTACGATGATCGATTCGGTGGCTAATTTGGGATATCGCGTAGCGAACAACGACCATTATCGTCCGTCTCACGCAGAGACTGGTGCTGCTCAACCATTCTTTTCTATGGGTAGCAACCAATATCGTATTCCACATTTTCTTCCCGCGAACGTAGGATTCTTCATTCAGTTGGGAGGGGTGTTTAATACCACCACTCGGACTTGGGAAACCGCTCGTGGCTATAATGCAAAGCAGTTGACTAAACAGTCTCCCGCCAGCGATTTAGAAGTTGGCGAGTTTGTGACAAGACAAACGGAATAATTTTTTTTGAAGGAAGGCGTCTGTTGCTTAGGCAGCAGACGCTTTTTTATGCTTACAGCTATAAATAATCTTTTTATGATGTTGAAGAAAATATTTTTTCCTTACAAAAAGGATAGCATCTTTTGTGTTTTTTTGTTGCTTTCATTCTTTGTTCTCTCTTCGTGTGGAAAAGAAGTCGTGTCACGGCCGGAAGAACTGCCACCAACCACGTCGGCACCTAATAAACTCGACCTCGAAGATGTACGTGTTCCTTTGGTGTGGGATGTCGAAAAAGAAGCTGCGACACGAATCTTAGGGAGGGGATTTCAAGCAAATGACAAGATAAGCTTGGAACCATTGGATGGCTCACCAAAATCCTTCCAGATGCAACTCGATGAAACACAATCGGAACAGGCTTCGTTTCGGCTTCCCGCTGATTTTGTGGAAGGACGGTATACGGTGTTGTTAACTCGTGGAGATCAAAAACAAACATTGGGCAGCAGCACTTTCAATTTTGTGTTACGTGCTAACCTGCCAGATATAGCGGGCAAAACCATAAAAGGGGTCGTGCATATTGCTGGCAAAGGATTGGCAAATGTAGTCGTTTCTGATGGTTATGACCTGACAAAAACGGATAGAGACGGCGTGTATTACCTTTCATCCAGTAAACGCACAGGGTATGTTTTCGTTTCGGTTCCCGGAAACCATGAGATGGTAAATTCGACCAATAATCTTCCCGTTTTTTATCGGTATTTGAGTCCCAATCCCAATGTTGTGGATACACGTGATTTTGAACTTAAGTCGGTAAACAATGATAACCATGTGTTGCTAAGTCTAGCGGATATGCATCTGGCAAACAGAAATGAAGATCTTAATCAATTTCAAACTGGATTTATAACGGATGCCAACCAACAGATTGCCAAAATAAGGGCTGCAGGAAAAAAAGTTTATGCTTTAACCTTGGGCGATCTTACTTGGGAAACTTACTGGTATAGCAATAATTTTATGCTTCCCGAATATGTAAGAGAAATAGGCAAACTCAACGCGCCCGTTTTCAATACGATCGGGAATCACGATAATGATCCGTATTTCGCCAGTGACTGGCTATCGGAGAATGCTTATCGTCGGATATTGGGACCTACCTATTATTCGTTTAATATTGGCCAGGTACACTATGTGGTATTAGACAATATTGAATATATTAATGCAGGCGGTTCTACCGGAAATATTGGTAGTCGTAACTATAATGCTAGGCTGGCCGAGCAGCAGATTGAGTGGCTAAAAAAGGATCTTGAAACGATTGATCCATCGACCCCCATCATATTGGCCACGCATATTCAATTGCATAACGCTCCATCAAGTAGCGGTACTTTACCGGGCTTTCGCATGAGCAATGGACAACAATTGGTTGATCTCTTTGCCCGTTTCGAACGCGTACATGTATTGACAGGGCACACACACGTAAACTATCGCGTTATTCGAAACGATCGTTTTATGGAACATAATACGGCGGCAATATGTGCTACTTGGTGGTGGACAGGACGATCGGGATACGCTGGAAATCATATCGCTCCGGATGGAAGCCCGGGGGGATACGGATTATGGGAAGTGAATGGAAAGGATCTAAAATGGCAATATAAATCCATTGGATATCAAGAAGATTATCAGTTTCGGTCCTATGATCTAAATAATGTGCATATTACAGCAGCCAAATATGCGCCCAATGCAAACGCAACACACCAAAATCTCGTAGGGCAGTATGCAGCGGATTTTGCAAAAGAGAATCGTAATAATGAAGTGTTAATTAATGTGTGGGGATACGATCCCAATTGGACGGTTTCAGTGACGGAAAATGGATCGGCATTGAGCGTACAGCGCGTTAGCTCGTTTGATCCCTTGCATATCATCTCGTATGCGATGAAACGAATTAATGTTAATGCGGTACCTACGTTCGATGCTTCAAACTCTTCACATATGTTTAAGGTTAAAGCGTCTTCCGCGACTAGTACTTTGCAGATCAGGGTCACGGATCGTTTTGGAAAGGTTTACGCCGAAGATATGGAGCGACCGAAAGCATTTAATTACGCTACGCGTTAATTGGTACGGCAAACTCGAACAAAAAAGCGGCTTACCCATTTCGGTAAGCCGCTTTGCTTAAGTTTTTTATTACGCTAGTATCTACCAGCTCCTTTTCTATTGCTGCGGGTAAGTATTATTGGCAGACTCTACATCCGCGAGGCGTTGTGTAGGGTCGATCACTACTTTTACGGCCTTTTTGCTTAAAGGGATGCGATAGGTTGGGTTCGTCCAGAACCAATCTTCTAAGACGGTTCGTTTTGCTCCCTGGTAGATCTCGAAGTTCTCTGCGGGTTTTTCACCTCGCATTTCGCGTAGGGGAATGTAGAAAAGCTCCTTGCTGCCGTCGGCATACTCGACCAATAGATCGATGGGCATAGCAAAGTCAGACTTATTGGTCAGCACGATCTCTTGGTCGCTCACACTGCTGATCGCATAGTCTATCTTACGTGTGGTGTTGATGAACAAATTGAAATACCACTTCAGGTTGACGCCCGATACCTCTTCAGCCACGCGTTTGAAATCATTTGCAGTGGGGTGTTTCAGCTTCCAGATATCGTAAAACTGCAGAAAGGTTTTTTGAAGATTCTGCTTTCCGATGATATAGCCCAGCTGTTCGGCTAATACCTGACCTTTGCTATAGGCTTCATTACTGTAGGCATAGTTGCTGTTGTAGTAGTCTGCCAATAGGCTCATGGGCTCTTCCTTGCCGGAAAGCGCGAGCTTGTAATAAGCGCGGTATCCACTCATGACCGAGTTCGGCTCGAGGGTATCTCTTTTTTCAAACAGCTGTTGGAAGGCCTGTGCTTGTACATAGCTGGTGAAGCCTTCGTCAAACCATTCATCAACCGTTTCGTTGATGCCGAAAAGATGTTGGTACCAGGAGTGCGCTGCTTCGTGGAAAATCACGCCCACCAAACTCTTCAGATTCCGTCCGCCGGTGACCAGTGTTGCTGTGCCGTATTCCATACCACCGTCGCCGCCCTGCACTACGCTATAGGTAGACCACGGGTAGGCGCCAAAATGTGCCGAGGTATAATCAAAAAACTCGGTAGCGAGCTCTAGCGCTGTTTTCCAGTTATCTTTGACCTCTTTGTTGCTTGGCAGGAACACCGTGTAAATGGTGACTCCACCCTTGCTTTGTGCCGAATCGACAACAAACTTGGGATCGGCGGCCCATACGAAGTCATGGATATTCTCCGCCTTAAAATTCCAGGTTGCCTTACCTTCTTTAACCATCGCTTGAGGTTTCTTCACATAGCCTTTTACGGATTGCGGGTTCTGCAGCTTTCCTGATCCGCCAACAACAAAATCCTTGTTTAGATGTATCGTCACGTCGAAATTGCCGAAAGGGGCGATGAATTCGCGAGCGACATACTCGTCAAGATGCCAGCCAAACTCGTCAAAGTGAGCCATTTTAGGATACCATTGCGCCATAGATAGCGCTACGCCCTCTTTCGAGTTACGGCCACTACGGCGAATCTGCTCGGGAACTTGGGCGCTCCATTCCATGTCGAAATCTGCCGTTTGGCCAGCTTCAATGGCTTGCGGCAAGACCACTTCCAGCAGCGTCCCATCAATTTTATAGGTCGCGGGCTGCCCGTTCATGCGGAGACTCTTAATTTTTTGGTAGCCGATCTGTTCTGGCGTCAAGCTCGCAATGCGGCTTTGGTATTTCGGATTTTCTTTGGTGCCTAGGTTGTTGCTCATGCGCGGGTCAGGATCCGAGATGTTGGACAAGCGGTAGTCCATCATGCTGCCCGGCTGAAATGCATTGAAATAGAGGTGAAAGTATACCTTATGCAAGGCCTGATTGGAATTATTGCTGTACTTCAGGCTCATCTTGCCTTGATACTGATAATTCTTATCGTCCACATCGATATCCATCTTGTAGTCTACGGCTTGCTGCCAGTAGCCAGCCCGCTGTGCAAAAAGTAAGCTGCTGGAAAGAATCAAGGTAGCAAGGGTGAATAGTTTTCTCATGTGTTTGTGTTGGATTTACATATAATAATATTCGACGCCCTGCTGTTTCAACGCGTGTATCAGCGCGTTCAGATCGTCGTCTTTTTGGAAGAGTTTATTGCGCCAATATCGTTTTGGGGCTTTCGCTGTTGCTAAGAAAATCATGATTAAGTTACCGCCGGATCTTGGTAGGTTTCTCAGGTATTTTACCTCGGAAAGGATTAGTAGCTCCTCCTTTTGATTGTGGAAACGTATGCTTACCTCACCGTTCTTGATCGTCCAGTACGAATCATTCCGACTGCCTTTAATGCTCAACATTAAGAGTAGCGGAAGACTGCATAATACCATCAAGATCTTTAGTGCTTCCTGTAAGGGTAACCGTGAAACGATTGCCGTAACGATGCATATACCTACCAGAAGAAGAACCATATATTTTCCGCGATGCAGGGTTGCGATGTGGAAAGTCGAGTCGCTCATGGCTCAAAAATAATAAAAGAGCAACCAAATTTTGCTCTTTTATTCGAATATCACGATATATTTACGCATCAAAAAGACTCAACAAGGTCACTTTTTCTATTCTTTTTGAAGAATTTAAAAGGTAAAAAACTTCGCCGGGTTCAGCTTCTTGTCGTTTTGGACCACTTCATAATGCAGGTGTGGGCCTGTACTTCTTCCGGTGCTGCCCAATAGGCCTACAATTTCTCCGGCCTCAATGGCTTCGCCCTTTTTTACGCGGGTTCGGGTCAAATGCGCATAGCGCGTTTCATAACCATTGTTATGTTTCACCATCACGACATAGCCGTAATCACCTTTGTATCCAGCAAACGTAACCTGTCCCTTCGCCGTTGCGCGTACGGGATCGCCTACCCTACCTTTCAAATCAACACCTGCATGCATCTCCCGACCGCGGTTTGTGAAAGGATTTCGACGGTAGCCGAAAGGGGAGGTGATGCGCCCTGGATGCGGTACACCAAGGGGCATGCCGTCAAGTTTTGCTTCCAAGTTGCGTAGTTGTTTCTTGTAGAAGAGAGAAAGCTCCACCAAGTCGTCTTCATCGCTTTCCACCGGCCCGCCCATATTCTTCATTTTGATCTCCTTTAGTCCGCGGGTACGCATCTTTTTATTGATACGTGCCAAGGTACTGTCTATGGAATGGAAGGATTTCTTCATCTCCTCGGTGGTCAATTGACTATTGACGCCTTCTTGTTCAAGCTGTCTTTTTTGTTCGTTGAGGAGGTTTATTTTTTTATTATAGGCAGCCGTATATTCTTCTGTAGTTTGCTGTTTCACGACATAAGCGACACAGAAGACAGTCATCGCGATCATCGCGATAAAAGATCCGACTATTTTTTTCCAATGGGTAACGATTAGTGTCGGTACTTGCATTCTTCGGGTGGATGTACCATCCGTTTCGACGAAAAGCACCGCTGTTTTTTTCTTTAGCATAGCGTCAATAACAAAAACTTTTTTAATGATACGGAGCACAAAGGTACCCTATCAAGTGCTTTATGTTCAATATTTTACATTTTTTAACATTTTAGGGGGCTGTTTTTATTGTAAAAAAATAAGCAACTTTGTGCATGTCGTTTGCCTCGAATTTGATGATTTGGTACCGTGAGCATGGAAGAGACCTACCTTGGAGAAACACCCAAGACCCCTATGTTATCTGGCTTTCCGAGATTATTTTACAACAGACCCGTGTGGAGCAGGGATTGCCCTATTTTCATCGCTTTTTGGATGCTTTTCCCATTGTAACAAAATTCGCGGAGGCGGAGGAAGAAGACGTTCTTCGATTATGGCAGGGATTGGGCTACTATTCGCGCGCCAGAAACATGCATAAGGCTGCTAAAATGGTCATCAGCGAGTTTTTTGGCGATTTCCCGACACGCTACGCAGATGCAATCCGCTTGCCGGGGGTTGGCGAATATACAGCGGCGGCCATTGCTTCCTTTTCCGTCAACGAGCCAAAGGCCGTTGTCGATGGAAATGTATACCGGGTACTCTCGCGTTATTTGGGTATTTCTGAACCGATCAATGGAAGTAAAGGAAAGAAAATTTTTGCTGAGCTGGCGCAGGAATTGTTAGATGTTGAGCATGCGGCAACCTATAACCAAGCCATCATGGATTTTGGCGCGTTGCACTGTAAACCCAAAAAGCCACTGTGTGGCACATGCCCATTCCGATTGGATTGTGTGGCACGCAAAGAGGGTCTGGTGGACAGCCTTCCCGTCAAGCTGAAAGGAAGGGCAAGTAGGGATCGCTATTTTCACTATTTCATTATCCGCGAAGACGATAACATCTTGATGTCGAAAAGGGGAACCTCCGACGTTTGGGCCAATCTGTATGAATTTCCCATGATCGAGACGGAGAACGACGTGGATATCGACCAGCTGCGGTTGTTGAACGACTTTTCGACGTATTTTTTTCCAAATGCACGTTTACTAGAATTAGGGAAGGTTGCCAAACACATATTAAGTCATCAAAATATTTATGCTAAATTTTATATCCTAGAAGATACCGATGCGCTACGGCTAAAAAAAAGCGGTTGGAATTATCATCTGTTGGAAAAAATTGATACATTAGCCAAACATAAACTTATATTTTCTTTTCTTGAAAAGAACAAGCAACTAATTAATCCTAAAATTTAGCTATGGCAAGTGTTAATAAAGTAATTTTGGTTGGGCATTTGGGCAAAGACCCTGAAGTGCGTTATCTAGAAGGTAATATCACCGTTTGCAGTTTTCCGTTGGCAACGTCCGAAACCTATACCAAAGATGGTGTTCGCATGCAGCATACCGAATGGCATAACATTGTGATGTGGCGCAATTTGGGCGAAATGGCCGTCAAGTACTTGAAGAAAGGGAAGTTGGTCTATATCGAAGGACGCTTGCGCACACGCAATTATGAAGATAAGGAAGGTAATAGGCGCTTTGTGACCGAGATAGTTGGGGAGAGTTTCAAGCTGCTAGGTAGGCCATCCGATTTTGGACAGACCACCAAGAGCTCCAACGCGGAAAGTGCAACCGACGAAGTGGAGAAAGAGCAGGAGGTTGATTTTACCGAGAACAATAACGATACGGACGGATTGCCGTTTTAGAAGCTAACCCTCTTTGTTTGCCGCAAAAATTAAGGACGCTTAGCCCTAATTTTTAATATTTTGCTGTATCTTTGGCACTATGTTGCAGGACAAAATTACGCAGTATTCGCAAGAAATTAATGAGTTTAAGCCCACTTCAGCCGCTGATGTGGAGCAGTTTCGTTTAAAATTTTTGGTATCCAAGGGGATCGTCAAATCACTTTTTGATGAATTTAAATCTGTTTCAGCAGATGAGAAACGTACCTTGGGCAAGGTGTTGAACGAGTTTAAACAACTTGCGGAACATAAATTTTCGGAAGCACAGGAGCAGTTTGCTGGTTCGACGTTGAAGGCCGTACGCTCCGACGCCGACCTCACCTTGCCGGGGGAAGGTTTCCAGCTGGGATCGCGTCATCCTTTATCGCTGGTGCGTAAAGAAATCGTTGAGATCTTCAAAAAATTAGGTTTTGTGGTGTCCGAAGGTCCGGAGATCGAAGACGACTGGCATAACTTCTCTGCCCTTAACTTCCCTCCCGAGCATCCTGCGAGAGATATGCAGGATACCTTCTTTGTCGAAAAAAAAGAGGGCAATGATATCGCTTTGCGTACGCACACCTCATCGGTTCAGGTGCGCCTGATGGAGATGGGAAAACCACCGTTCCGGGCGATCATGCCAGGACGTGTATACCGAAATGAGGCAATTTCAGCACGGGCGCATTGTTTCTTCCACCAAGTGGAAGGCCTGTATGTCGATGAGCAGGTATCGTTCGCGGATTTAAAACAGACGCTTTACCATTTCGTACAGGAGCTCTACGGCGAAGGTACCAAAGTGCGTTTCCGTCCTTCTTATTTTCCATTTACCGAGCCATCGGCAGAAATGGATATCTCTTGTACTATTTGTAAAGGAGATGGCTGTCAGTTATGTAAGTATTCTGGTTGGGTCGAGATCCTAGGATGCGGTATGGTTGATCCGAATGTATTGGAAAACTGCGGTATAGACAGTAAGAAATATTCTGGATTTGCTTTTGGAATGGGTATCGAGCGCATTACGAATCTGAAATACGAAATCCGTGATCTTCGTTTGTTTTCGGAAAATGACGATCGCTTCCTGTCTCAATTCGAAACCGAGATTATCTAGCATATGATTACAGGGATCCGTTACATCACTGCTTTGTCGACCGTTACCCTAATGGGTGCTTGCGGAGCAGAGAGTTGTAATGTGGTTCCTAATCGGTCGTTCACCACAAATATCAACCAAACGGAACATTTGGGCGTTTATGCTACTAAGGGTTGGGCCTACGCTCCAGGTGGATATGCCGGTTTGGTTGTTTACAACATGGGTACACAACAAGAGCCTAAGCTCATCGCATACGACCGTTGCAGTACGGTCAACCCCGAGGCCGGTAACCGCGTAGAGGTGCAGGGCATGCTATTAGTGGATCAAGTTTCTGGTGCCAAATGGCTCCTGGAGGACGGTTCGCCCGCAGCATTGGCGGAATGCCCGTTGCGTCCCTACTCGGTGGGGCAACAGGGCAATGTCTTTTACGTACAAAACTAACGCATGGAACAGGACAAGGTCATATTATCTATAAAGAAATCTGCCCGCGACTTATTTAGACGTTATGGTTATAATAAGACCAGTGTCAATGAACTGGCGAAGCAGGCGAAAATTGCGAAAGCTACTTTTTATAAGCACTTTGCCAGTAAAGAACTTATCCTGCACGAGGTGCTGATGGACTACATTCGTGAAAATGTACAAGATATCCTCGATAAAAACGTGCGGGAACGTGACCTGTCTACTTTTTTGGCCAATACCATCCTGCGGGTCAGTCGAGTTACCTATACCGTGTGTAATGAATTTGTGGGTTGGGAATTTATTCGCGAATCGGCCAATGCGCAAGAGTATTTGAAAACGCTTTCCGATGATTTGGAATTTCTGCTTTTGAGTTCTTTTATACAGAATGAGACCATAGGACACACGGTTCCCGAAGAGCGCCTTACCTTTTTGATTAAATCCAGTAAAAATATCGTGTTTTCTTTTGCTTTTACTGCGGTGACCGATGCTGACGTGCGAAAGAATTTTATTTCCTTCCAAAAGGAAATTCTGCCCTATTTGGTGCAGGCGACATTGCTTTAAGTGCTTATGGAAGCTATGGATAGGCCTCTTTATTTATCCTGAAATATCTTGCGAATCAGTTTGTTTTCCGTGTTACTCTTCCCTTAAGGTGGTTGAACCTTTTCCTGCTGCTGCATTTAATACCACTTTACCGTTCACATAAAAAAGCGTACTTTTGCAGCCATTATGGGTAGAAGAATTCCACAGGATAAGCGATTTATAGCTGATGTCGATATTATCGACATCGCAGAGGAAGGCAAGGGAGTTGCCAAGCAGGACGAGTTGGTTATGTTTATCGAACAGGCCGTTCCGGGGGACATTGCCGATGTGGAGCTGTTGCGTAAGAAAAAGAATTTTGCCGAGGGCCGTTTGGTTACTTTAAAGCGTCCGTCTACACATCGCGTGGATCCTTTTTGTCCGCATTTTGGTGTTTGTGGAGGATGCAAATGGCAACATATGAACTATCCGGCGCAGCTGCAGTTCAAGCAACAATATGTCGATAATGCATTACGCCGTCTTGGGAAAGTGGATACGGGTAGCATGGAGGACATCTTGGGTTCTTCACAAACGGAATACTACCGTAACAAATTGGAATTTACCTTTTCGAATAAACGTTGGCTTACTTCCGTGGATCAGGAAGTCCTGCCTGAAGATATGAATGCATTGGGGTTTCACGTACCCGGCCGGTTCGACAAGATTTTAGATATTGACCATTGCTTCCTGCAGCAGGATCCTTCCAATGTGATCCGGAATGCGGTGCGTGAATTTGCCACACAACATGCAATTTCATTTTATGATCTACGCGCTCACGATGGGGCATTGCGTAATCTCATTATCCGCACCTCTTCTACCGGGGAGGTTATGTTGATTGTCGTTTTTGCATACCCCACCGAAGAGCAAGTTACTTTGCTGATGGATTTTATCCATCAGCAGTTTCCAGATTTGGCCTCTTTGCTGTACATTATTAACCAAAAGCGTAATGACACGATCTTTGATCAGGATATCCATGTTTTTGCCGGTCGCGATTTTATTTACGAGGAAATGGAAGGCTTGAAGTTTAAGGTCGGTCCGAAATCTTTTTACCAAACCAATTCTGCCCAGGCATACGAGCTGTACAAGATCACGCGCGAATTTGCGAATCTGAAAGGTACTGAGCGGGTGTACGATCTGTACACGGGAGCAGGCACGATAGCGAATTTCGTGGCACGGAATGCCCGCGAAGTGATCGGCGTCGAGTATGTGCCAACGGCCATTGAAGATGCAAAGATCAATTCGTCGATCAATGGTATCGCCAATACTAAATTTTTTGCTGGCGATATGAAAGATGTATTGACCGCAGAATTTATTTCACTACACGGTAAACCGGATGTGGTGATTACCGATCCGCCTCGTGCAGGAATGCACGTAGATGTGGTGAATCGTATCCTAGAGATGGAGGCTGATAAGGTTGTTTATGTAAGTTGCAATGCGGCTACGCAGGCGCGAGATCTAGCACTGTTACAGGATAAATATGACGTGGTACGTATTAAGCCGGTCGATATGTTTCCGCATACGCAGCATGTGGAGAACGTAGTGCTATTGCAATTGAGGTAATGATAGCGTGTAAAAAGTGGCGTGATGTAGCGTTAAGAAGATGACAGCATCTTTTGCGCAGTTCGGTATACCGCTTATTTTTAATTTTTAACTTGTCCAATATGAATATTGAGGATTTAATGGCTCGGGATGCAGGGGCTGATGACCCAGCGAACCCCAGTCCACTAAAAAGCTTGAAGCTGGATCTGGATTTTTATAAGGAATCCATACAGGAAGTGGCCGCCGAGATGATGGCGGAGGGCTACACGCTATATCCCATTTTTATAGCCCATCAACACGAAGTGAGTATGGGAGAGATTCTGCTTGACAGAAACGAACTGAATACCCAATGGACGATTCAGGTATCCTCATTGGAAGAGTTTGTCGATAGGGGACTCATTAAGGAAGAACGTCGCGAGCATTTCGTTAAAAATTTTAAGCCTGCAAACGATTTTATGTGTTTGTTTGTCATTGTTCCAGAGGGAGCAAATTTTGTATTCTATCCGTATGCATAAGTGCGATCGATTTAGAACTTTTTAACATTGGGTAGTCTAAACATTTATTATTTTTAGCCGAATGTACTTAGGAATAAAATATATCTATATAAGCATCTTTAGCCTGTTGTTGGCTTTTGGAAGCGTGGAGTTTGCTGTAGCGCAGAGCGGTACCGGTATTTCAGGGATTGTTGTCGCTAAAGGGGGAAGCACCAGGCTGGGAGAGGTTAATGTGCAGAACCTGCGTACCAATCGGCGTGCGCAGACCAATACCTTCGGCGTTTTTATTATCGAAGCATCCGTAGGAGATAGTCTTGCTTTTACCAAAACAGGATACGGTCCCGTGAAAACTATTATACAAACGGCAGAGGATATCCTTATTGAGATGCAGGAAGGCTTGACCTTGGAGACGGTGGTCGTTAGCCGGATGACGAAGGAAGCGGAAATGCGTGATATGTTGGACGATTATCGAAAAAAAGGAGTGTATAATGGTGGAAAGAATACGGTGGGAACCTATTTGGGAAGCCCAGCCACAGCACTGTATAACCTTTTTGGTAAGGATGCGAAGAATGCGAAGCGCTTTTCTGCATTGATGGATCGTGAGCTGGAGGAGTCTAAGGTTGACCGTGTATTTAATAAGGGTTCTGTCTCCTCTTTAACGAGTTTGGAAGGCGATGAGCTGCAGTCGTTTATGGATCTTTATCGTCCTTCGTTCAGTATGGTAGAACGTTGGGGACAGTATGATTTTATGAACTATGTCAAGACATCTTTCGAAAGTTGGAACAAAAATGGCCGACCCAAGTCATCTCGCTTGCCTAAACTCGACATCCCGCCACAAGAAAAATAATTTTTGTTGCTTTTCTGATTAATTGAACGGGAATGTGATAGTTTGGCATTCGCTTTGATTAACAGCTAACATATTACAGTTTAACAGTAAATAGTTAATTATGAAAACGAGTAGAAGAGTAGCTATATATGGCTTGTCGGTTGCAACATCAGTTATGTTGTTAGCGAGTTGTTCAACGATACAAAACACAAACAGCACCACCAAAGGTGCGGTGATTGGTACCGCTGCAGGTGCAGGACTTGGTGCCTTGATTGGAGGTAAAGCTGGTAATACAGCTATAGGAGCAATAGCAGGCGCGGCCATTGGTGGTGTTGCCGGTGGCTTGATCGGTAAAAAAATGGACAAGCAGGCTAAAGAAATTGAGAATGAGGTTGCTGGGGCGCAGGTTATCAAGTCTGACGAAGGAATTATTGTAAAATTTGATGAAGGTATTCTCTTCGACTTCAACAGTTCCTCTTTGAAGGCTGCTGCAAAGACGAATATCAGTAAGTTGGTAAGCACTTTAAACAAAGAGCCTGGCACGGAAATTCTGGTGATCGGACACACTGATAATCGCGGAACGTTAGAAGTCAATCAAAAAATTTCTGAATCACGTGCGGATGCTGTTAAAGCATATGCTCTTTCACAAGGCTTAGCCGGGGCTCGGGTCAAAACGCAAGGTAAAAACTACTCTGAGCCATTGGCATCAAACGACACCGATGCGGGACGTGCGGAAAATCGTCGTGTGGAAATCGTTATTGTTGCCGGTGATAAAATGATCAAGGAGGCACAGTCGGAAGCTGGCAAATAAAATTTTTCTAAATGTAGTGCTAGGGAGCCCTCTTTGAAAGAAGGGGGCTCTCTTTTTATTGATACACCTCATGCAGGCCGTTCGCTCGTTTATCGCGTATCGAAAAAACGGGGGCGTTCTACAGCATGTGGTATAGATGGGGTGCTATTGTTAAATTTGGGTCAAGCTCTGCCAATGTGTCATCAATTTGAGTTTTTATTGCTAACTTTGTAGTCTTTTAAATTGAGTCATGCTAGAATTAGAACATACAACGAAAACGCACGATGAGGCTCGTCAAGGAGAAGCTTTGGATATGTTGCCGACGGGAAAATCGACGGGTCGCAAACTGTACATCGAGAGTTATGGCTGTCAGATGAATTTTTCTGATAGTGAGATTGTTGCCTCTATTTTGCTGGATAACGGTTTTGAAACAACAAAGGATTACAAAGAAGCCGACGTTGTATTCATCAACACCTGTTCTATCCGCGAAAATGCGGAGCAAAGGGTTCGCAATCGACTAAAGGAATTTGAATCGGCAAAGAACCGTAACCCGGGGATGATTGTTGGGGTACTGGGATGTATGGCAGAACGCTTGAAGTCTAAATTCTTGGAGGAGGAAAAATTGGTTGACGTAGTTGTGGGGCCAGATGCCTATCGCGATTTACCAAACCTCATTGGTAAAGTCGACGATGGAAACAAGGCTGTCAACGTGTTGCTATCCCGTGAGGAAACCTATGCCGACATCAATCCGGTGCGTCTCAATTCCAACGGTATATCGGCATTCGTTTCCATTATGCGTGGTTGTGACAATATGTGCTCCTTCTGTGTGGTTCCGTTTACGCGCGGTCGGGAGCGCAGCCGTGACCATCAGTCTATCGTCAAGGAAGCTCAGGAGCTATTCCAGGCAGGATATAAAGAAGTTACTTTGTTGGGGCAGAATGTGGACTCCTATAAATACACTGCGCCGGTGGCAGATGGTGAGGAACCAAAGCCTACCGTCAACTTTGCGCAGCTCTTGGCGATGGTTGCTGAGGTGAGTCCTGAGCTTCGCGTTCGTTTTTCTACCTCCCATCCGAAAGACATTACCGATGAGGTACTTTACACCATGGCGCGCTACGAGAATATCTGCAAATACATACACCTACCTGTACAATCGGGCAACTCACGGGTATTGGATCTAATGAACCGTACCTATGATCGCGCTTGGTATATGGAGCGTGTAGATGCTATCCGCCGTATTATCCCCGAGTGTGGTATCTCTACGGATGTAATTACCGGTTTTTGCACAGAAACCGAAGAAGAACATGAGGAGACGTTATCCATGATGGATTATGTGAAATATGACTTTGCCTATATGTTTGCCTATTCGGAACGTCCAGGTACCCTGGCCGCAAAACGTTATGCCGATGATATTCCGGAGGATGTTAAGAAAAGACGTCTTACCGAAGTGGTTAACAAGCAGCAACAGCATAGTCTTTTCCGTGCACAAAATTTTGTGGGTAAAGTGCACAAAGTGCTTATTGAAGGCTTTTCTAAGCGTTCAGATCAAGATTACTGTGGTCGGAACGATCAAAATACCATGGTAGTTTTTCCTGTAGATAGCCGTTTCAAGCCCGGTCAATATGTACATGTTTTGGCTGAACGTTGTACTTCGGCGACCTTGATGGGCAAAATTGTGGACTAGGTAGATCTAAAAAGAACGATTGTGGATATTCAAGATATTAAAAATAGATTTGGAATCATCGGAAATTCGCCGTTGCTGAATCGGGCAATCGATGTGGCAAAACAGGTGGCTCCCACCGATATTTCGGTTTTGATTCAGGGAGAAAGTGGATCCGGTAAAGAGGTTTTTTCCCATATTATTCATCAACTAAGTGCACGTAAGCATGGTTCTTTTATTGCGGTAAATTGTGGAGCCATACCCGAGGGTACCATTGATTCGGAGCTTTTTGGACACGAAAAAGGATCGTTTACGGGTGCGCACGAGGCCAGAAAGGGATATTTTGAGGTCGTTGATGGCGGTACCATCTTTTTAGATGAGGTCGGAGAGCTTCCCTTGGGCACCCAAGCGCGTTTGTTACGTGTATTGGAAACGGGTGAATACATCCGGGTAGGATCGTCCAAGGTACAGAAAACCAATGTCCGCGTGGTGGCGGCCACCAACGTTGATGTATATGAGGCCGTAAAGAAAGGTAAGTTTCGCGAAGATCTATATTATCGATTGAATACGGTTCCTCTGCGGATTCCGTCGTTGCGCGAGCGCAAAGAGGATGTTAATCTGTTGTTTCGCAAGTTTATTGTAGATTTTTCCGACAAATACCGCACGCCGGGCGTTCAGTTGACGCCGGATGCGCAGGAGATGTTGATGAACTACAATTGGCCAGGCAATGTTCGCCAGCTGAAAAACATAGCCGAGCAGATTGCCGTGTTGGAACGGGAACGCGTGGTCAACGCGCCAATCTTGGCAAAATATCTGCCGGTAGAGCAAATGTCGTCGCTTCCCGCCTTGGTGAAGGAATCCAGCAAAGAGGATTTTTCTGAGCGTGATCTCCTGTATAAGGTGCTCTTCGACATGAAAAAGGATATGGTGGATTTAAAGAAACTGGTCGTTGAATTGATTCAAAATGGGGTCAATCCGGGCACATTTGAAGAAAATTCTCCGTATATTAATCAATTATATAACGAAGTTACCCCTTCTTCTGCCTATCTTGGAGAAGAAGTGTCTTCGCCAAAGTTAACGATCCACAACCCCAACCAGGTATCAAAGTCCAATAGCGACTACATGTCCTATGAAACGCAGGATGCGGAGGAGGTCGAGGAGTCCTTATCTTTGTTGGACAAGGAGTCCGACTTGATACGTAAAGCATTGCGTAAACACAAGGGGAAGCGGAAGGCCGCAGCGCGCGAATTGGGAATCTCGGAACGCACGTTGTACAGAAAAATAAAAGATTTAAATTTAGATTAGTCGTTCCTGTTATGCGAAGAATTCTTACCGTATTTTCTCTATGGACTTTGGTGCTCGTGATGGGCTTCTCCAGTTGTGGGGTAAAGTATAGTTTTAGTGGTGGGTCTATCCCCGAGAATATGAAAACGGTGAATGTGCAGTTTTTTGAAAATATTGCGCCGATGGTTTATCCGACGTTGGGTCAAAATTTTACAGAAGGTTTGAAGGAACGTATCCGGAGCCAATCTCGGCTGAGCCAAGTGAATGGGGATGCTGATGCGATGTTTGAAGGCGTGATCACCGGCTATGATATCAGCCCTGCTGCCGTTGAAGCCAACTCCGATAGGGCAGCTCTCAACAGGTTGACGATAACCATCAAGGTAAAGTACACAAACCGGTTGGATCAAACCGGAGAGAGCAATTTCGAGCAGTCCTTTACACAGTTTCGCGAGTTTTCCGGACAGGTGCAGAGCCAAGAGGAGACCTTGAATACGGAGATTATTAGGCTGTTGACGGAGGATATTTACAATAGAGCATTTGCAAACTGGTAAGGGATATATGGAAAATCAAGGACAAACATTTGCAAGGTTATACCATGAGGCATTGGTGAATCCCAAGGAGGTTTCGTTAGAAGATTTCAATCGCTTACTAGCAAAATATCCATACTCCCAACCCCTATATTTCGCGCTTGAGCGACGTAAATTTTTACGCGGTGAGTTAACCAAATTGGGCGACAAGGCTATCCTTTTGGCTAGTAGTCCGAATTGGTTGTACGATTATGTGCAATTACCGGTTCGTGATATTCCTTTTGTTGATTTTACCGCAGAAGAACCTGTTGTTGAGGAAGAGCCTATAGAGGAAGTGGTCGCATCCTCGCCTTTGGCAGATGAGGTTGCAGCGGTGGAAGAATCTGTTGTTGAGGAAGAGTCGAAGGAAGAAGTTGTGGCAGCATTGCCTTTGGCGGATGAGGTTGCAGCGGTGGAAGAATCTGTTGTTGAGGAAGAGTCGAAGGAAGAAGTTGTGGCATCATCGCCTGTGGCGGATGAAGTGCCAGTGGCAGAAGAATCTGTTGTTGAGGAAGAGCCTACAGAGGAAGTCGTCGCATCCTCGCCTTTGGCGGATGAAGTACCGGCGGTGGAAGAACCCGTTGCTGATGAAGAAGCTACGAAAGAAGCTGTGTTGTCATTGCCTGTGACGGACGAGGTTCCAGCGATGGAAGGACCCGATGCTACTGAGCAAACAGCCGAAGAGCAGGCGGCGACCTTAGAGACGTTAGTGAAAGAAGGGATTGGCGGTGGCGACTATTTTGCACTGCAAGGGAAAGAGATTCGCTGGGAACCCAACATCGGTTTAGGCAAGAAGCTCGCTCCAACGGCAGAGGTATCACCGAAAGAGGCGGAAAAAGAAGAGGACGTTAGCTTGTATAATGACGAGTTAATGCCCTATAGTTTCCGTTGGTGGCTACACAAGACACGGTTGGAGTATGCAGATACTTACCAACCTTTTGCGAGCCCTTTTCTACCTACGAATAAGAAATCGGCTTTTGATCCTGTAGCGTTTGATAAAATTGTGTTGGATCAGCAAATTCGGGAGAACATCATACACTTGCAGGAACCTGAGGATAAGCTTAGCGAAGAGGTTAAGCAGCGTGCGGTGACCTACACCCGGGTCGATAAAACGTCGGAGGTGATCGAGAAGTTTATTCGTGAAGAACCCCAGATCCAGCCGCCGCCAGCGGACCAATTGAATATGGAAAACAAGGCGCGCAAGAGTTCGGAAGAGCAGTTTGATTTGGTCACCGAAACCTTGGCCAATATTTATGCAGGTCAGGGTATGTATGTGAAGGCGATCGAAGTTTACAAGAAATTAATTTTGAAATTTCCAGAAAAAAAATCGTATTTTGCGACCCAAATTCAAGAATTAGAAGAGAAACTATATTAACGAAAATAAAGAAATGCAAACATTTTTAATTATCCTGATTGTCTTGGTAAGTGTTTTGTTATCACTTATGGTGCTGATTCAAAATCCTAAAGGGGGAGGTTTGTCGTCAGGATTTGCCGGAAGTTCAAATTTGATGGGTGTACAACGCACAGGCGACTTTTTGGAAAAAGGAACTTGGGGCTTAGCGATTGCTTTGATGGTATTTTGTTTGGCGATCAATATCGTAGGACCCTCTGCAGGAAAAGCGGGCGGTGGTCTTGGTGATCAAATTGAAGCACCTGCACAGACGTCTCCGTTAAACCTTAATGGTCCAGCACAGCAGCAAACTCCAGCGACAGCTACGCCAACTGCAGCAGATACTAGTAAGTAAACAAAAGCAATACGATTTTCTGGAAGCGATGTAAAGCCGCTTCACCGACGAAAAATCCCCGATACGCGTAGCGATCGGGGATTTTTGCGTTTCGCCATTGCTGCGGGAAGCTCGGCATCAGTCGTGTTTGACAGCTAGAAGTTCACCGTTCGTGCAACAACTCGTGACAGGATGACACAGGTTTTTTTTGCGACTGTCAATGTTCAGGTACAAATATGAAAAAATGGCAACAAATTCTGTTTTTTTTTATTTGGCATAATTGGTGATGATGATCTATTGTAAAACGTAAATAATAAATAAAACGCAATAATTATGGCATTAAGCATTAAACCTATCGGAGACAGAGTTGTCGTTGAAGCAGCTCCTGCAGAAGAAAAAACAGCATCAGGCCTATACATTCCTGATACGGCTAAAGAAAAGCCTTCTCAAGGTACTATTGTAGCAGTTGGTTCAGGTAAGCCGGAAGAGCCACTGACCGTTCAGGTAGGTGATAAAGTTTTATATGGCAAGTATGCTGGTACAGAGATCACTTATGAAGGAAAAGAATATTTAATTATGCGTGAGTCTGATATTTACGCAGTATTATAAACCGTTAAGTTCACATCACATTCAAAAAAGTAACAGATAAGAGGGCATATCGAACTCTGTCTATATAGTTTAAAAAAATGGCAAAACAAGTAAGATATAATGTAGAAGCGCGTGACGCACTGAAAAAAGGTGTTGACACATTGGCAAATGCAGTTAAGGTAACTTTGGGTCCTAAAGGCCGTAACGTAATTATCGAGAAAAAATTCGGATCGCCCATGATCACTAAAGATGGTGTATCGGTAGCGAAAGAAATCGATTTGAAAGATGCCTTGGAAAACATGGGTGCACAAATGGTGAAAGAAGTAGCTTCCAAAACGGCTGATCAAGCAGGTGATGGAACAACAACTGCGACCGTATTGGCGCAGGCCATCATTTCTCCAGGTTTGAAATCTGTTGCGGCAGGCGCAAACCCAATGGACTTGAAACGCGGTATCGATAAAGCGGTTGCAGCTGTTGTGGCTAACTTAAAAACACAATCTCAAGTGGTTGGTGCCGACAACAATAAAATCAAACAAGTAGCAACCATCTCTGCCAACAACGACGATGTAATCGGTTCTTTGATTGCTGAGGCTATGGAAAAAGTTGGTAACGATGGCGTTATTACGGTAGAAGAAGCAAAAGGTACAGAAACTGAGGTGAAAACTGTGGAAGGTATGCAGTTCGATCGTGGTTATTTATCTCCTTACTTCGTTACCAATTCAGACAAGATGGAAGCAGAGCTAGAAAGCCCGTACATCTTGATCTACGACAAGAAAATCAGCAACATGAAAGAGTTGTTGCCTATCTTGGAAAAACAAGTACAAACAGGTAAACCATTGTTGATCATTGCTGAAGACCTAGATGGTGAAGCATTGGCTACTTTGGTCGTCAATAAAATCCGTGGTTCACTGAAAGTGGCAGCTGTTAAAGCGCCTGGTTTTGGTGATCGTCGTAAAGCGATGTTGGAAGATATCGCGATCTTGACTGGCGGTACAGTAATTTCTGAAGAAAGAGGTTTCAAATTAGAGAATGCTGATCTTTCTTACTTAGGCCAAGCAGAGAAAGTTGTTGTGGATAAAGATAACACAACGATCATCAACGGTTCTGGTGATGCAGAAGGCATCAAAGCTCGTGTAGCACAAATCCGCTCACAAATTGATACCACAAGCTCTGATTACGATCGTGAGAAATTGCAAGAGCGTTTGGCTAAATTGTCTGGTGGTGTTGCCGTACTTTACGTAGGTGCTACAACCGAAGTAGAGATGAAAGAGAAGAAAGACCGCGTTGACGATGCATTACATGCTACACGTGCAGCTGTAGAAGAAGGTATCGTTGCGGGTGGTGGCGTAGCATTCATCCGTGCTACAGCAGCGCTTACAGATCTTAAAGGAGCTAACGAAGACGAGACGATCGGTATCGAGATCATCAAACGTGCCATCGAAGAGCCTCTTCGTCAAATCTGTAACAATGCAGGTATCGAAGGTGCAGTTGTTGTACAAAAGGTAAAAGAAGGTACAGCTGATTTTGGTTACAACGCACGTACCGATGTTTACGAAAACTTGATCGGTGCCGGTGTTATCGACCCGACTAAAGTTTCTCGTGTAGCTTTGGAAAATGCAGCGTCTATCGCATCGATGTTGTTGACTACAGAATGTGTTCTTGCTGACGAACCAGAGGAGAATCCAGTAGGTGCTGGTGCTCCTCCAATGGGTGGCGGCATGGGCGGCATGATGTAATCTAGATAGATTTTATAAAGGAAAGGCTCCAGTTTTATGGAGCCTTTCTTATTTTTATAGCCTATTGCGAAGATGCTGGATTAGTTGTTAGCATCGGGAGTTTTGTTTGCAGATGGCGTGTATATCTCATTGAGCAGTTCATACAGTTCGGGATGATCCTGCTCCAGCTGTCTCGGCTTTTGAAAAAAATACTCCGATACGACCGCCAGAAACTCGGCTTCATTTGTTGCGGCATAGTCGCGAATATCCGAACGATCCTTGCGAATGGCTTCCATGGTTTTGTGCATGGCCTGTAGCCACGGACGCACCAGCTCATCGGGGATAAGATAGTTTGGTACGCCATCAATGTCGCCATCGGCCTTATCAATAAGGTGAACGAATTCGTGGATTGCGGTGTTGCCGGCGGACGGATGTGCACTGAAGCCAGCGCGCAAGGACGCTAGGGATAGGATCATCTTCCGGTTCATCACGCCATCACCTACCATCCCCAACACCAGCCTGTCGGGGGCATCGATATCATATTTTTCGTTGAACGTGCCAGGGTAGATCAATACCTCGTCGAGGTTTTCGTAAGACCAGTGCCTGAAATGGAAGAGGGGGATGGTTGCACTGGCTGCCACCAGCACTCGGTCGTCATTGGTTACCTGGGCACCTTTCTCTGGCGAGATGCTGGTGGTCCCCAAAAAATAAGCCACCCGTTCGATAAATTGTTCCTGTTCCTCGAGATCAAGCTGCCGATAGAAGGCTACTTTTTGTTGCAGTACCGTTCGGATAAAAGATCCGTCTAACGACTGTCCTTTCCGATATTTTTTGTTGCCCACATACTTGAATACGTACCAAATAAGTAGGACTCCTGCCAACATAATGACGCATAACGTCCAGATCTTATTGTCTTCCATTAATTTTCGCTATTTTGAAAAAAAGATTTTGTTATATTTAGACCAATATACCATTTTACCATGCAAAAATTTCATTATACCGACGGTACGAATACTTTTGGTCCCTTTACTGTAGAAGAGCTACAGAGTAAAGGCATTACCGGAGATACCTATGTCTGGACCGAAGGTCTGCCCAGTTGGGTTGTGGCACGCCAAGTACCGGAGTTGGCTTCTGTGATCAGCGATGGGCAGCAACCTTATTATACTTCGGGTGGAGGATCGGTGCCTCCGCAGTTTGGCGCCCCTAGGCCTCCCGTGTTTGCTCAGCAGCAGGGAAGACCCCCGAGAACCTATTTGATCGAGACCATCTTGACCACCATTTTCTGTTGTTGGCCACTGGGTATTCCCTCCATCATCTATGCCGCCCGTGTAGAAAAAAAATACTATGCTGGTGATTATTTAGGGGCCGAGCAGGATTCTGCCAACGCGAAAAAATGGATGTGGATCAATGTGGGGTCCTGTATTGTATTGTGGTTGCTCTACTTTTTGATTTTCGGATTTGCGATGTTCGGCGCGCTCATGAGCGGCGACTACGATTACTAAGATGCGCTATCGCGCCAACTACCTTATATTATATGGGCTAGGAGTAGTACTGCTGGCCCTATTGGCTTACCTGTATTATCGGTATGACCCGATGGAACATGTCTGGTTCCCGAAGTGTCCGTTTAAGGCTGTCACCGGCTTAGACTGTCCGGGTTGCGGCTCGCAACGAGCCATACATGCATTGTTGCATGGGCACTTCAGCGAGGCCATGCGGCATAATGCACTTATCCTGCCTTTTATTCCCTACCTATTGGCCGGATTTATCTTCCGTTTTGTGAAACAGCCCGGTGTGCTTTTGCTTCGCTGGCGCAAAATTTTATATGGAGAGTGGGCGATAAAGATTATTTCTGTCGTTATTCTGCTACATTTTGCTGTTCGTAACTTGTAGTGAATTAGGTTGTTACAAAATACTTACACAGTTTTGACCGTTAAAAGCGGTGAAGCCCCTTGTATATTTCGAAACACGTTGTACTTTTGATTCGAAAATGAAGACATCACTACTATTGGTTTTATCGTGTTTTCTCCTGCTGTTAGGAGGAAGTGCACTGGCGACGATGCCGGTGCCCAGCGATAGCTTGGTGAATACCTTCAGTATCAGCCTGCATCCCGCTGCCAAGCAGGAGCCGCATAAGAAGCTTCATGTGAAGAAAGCTTCACCATTGACGCATCAGCAACAGGATTCCTTTACGGAAGCCGATGAAGATTTTAACTTCAACCGGCATTTTGAACTGCAGACACGCGAGATCCTGCTGTTTGCCATTGCCGTTGTTTGGGCTTATCGGCCTATTTTTATCAGTAAACCACTGCCTTTCCCTTGGCATATGCTACAAGCTATCCCCGGGAAATATATTCTACAGCGCGTCTTACGCATCTGATCCCTCTTTTTTTGTACGAGATAATAGCTAGTGCTCTTCGTTTCGCATCCTGATGTGGAAGAGGTAGCATGCGTTTATCCTGCATTTTGGTATGTACATACCGCTAGATGTTTAATCTACATCATTTAAATCCATATTTCAATAGCTAAATACATGAAAAAGATCAGTAGAAATTTACTGTTTGCTTTGGGGGCAGGTGTGATGTTGCACAGCTGTACAGCCAGTAAAGCAGAAAAGGAACAAGAAGTAGTGACCTATCCCGTGACCACCGCAGTGCGTATCGATACCTCCTTCGTGAAGGAATATGTATCGCAGATACGGTCGGTGCGCAATATTGAACTGCGCGCGCTAGAAAGGGGATACTTACAACATATATATGTTGACGAGGGACAATATGTAAAAGCGGGACAGCTGTTGTTTCGTATTATGCCCCAGTTTTACGAGGCCGAGCTGAAGAAGGCACAGGCCGATGCAAAAGCCGAGGAAATTGAAGTGTTGAATAGCCGTATGTTGGCCGACAAGGATATCGTTTCCAAAAATGAACTTGCCTTGGCCCAGGCCAAACTGGAGAAAGCAAATGCAGAGGTTGCCCTGGCAAAGTTTCACGTGGCGGCCACCGAGATTCGCGCGCCTTTTGACGGCGTAATCGACAGGCTACCCTTGAAATTGGGCAGTTTGGTTGACGAGGGCGAACTACTCACCAGCCTATCGGACAACAACCAGATGTTTGCTTATTTCAACGTGTCGGAACCTGAATATCTAGACTACCAATCCAATCTGGATACCAAAAGCGGAAAACAGGAAGTGAGCCTACTATTGGCCAATAACAAATTGTTGAAATACAAAGGTGAGGTAGAGACGGTCGAAGGCGAGTTTGATAGCGAGACAGGCAATATAGCCTTTCGTGCCCGTTTTCCCAATTCAGACCGTTTGTTGAAAAATGGTGAAACGGGCAAGGTGCGCATGGTCGTTCCAATCAAACAGGCGCTCGTTATTCCGCAGAAGACCACCTATGAAATACAGGATAAGAAATATGCTTACGTGGTGGATGCCGGCGGCGTGGTGCATGCCCGTCTGTTGGAGATCAGCCATGAGTTGCCCGATCTCTATGTGGTCAGTGGAGGGCTGTCGGAGAAGGATCAGGTGCTGTTGGAAGGGGTGCAGAAGGTTAAGGAAGATGACCACATTCATGTGCAAAAAGTGAATGCAAAAGAGGTGTTGACAAAGCTCAGTTTGAAAGCCGAGTAGTGATTTAAGCTATATTATTGATTTGTTATGTTTTCTAAATTTATAAGAAGACCGGTCCTGTCGATCGTTATTTCGCTGATCATTGTCTTTCTGGGCGCTATCTCTTTGGTAAAGCTGCCTGTTACCCAATTTCCCTCTATTTCCCCACCAAAGGTCAATGTTACCGCCGAGTATCCCGGGGCGAATGGCGAGCTGATGGTGAAGGCCGTACTGATTCCGTTGGAACGCGCACTGAATGGTGTTCCCGGTATGAAATATATGACTTCTGATGCGGGCAACGATGGTGAGGCATCCATCCAAGTGGTCTTTAACTTGGGTACCGATCCCAATCTTGCTGCCGTTAACGTGCAAAATCGTGTCTCTTCGGTCATCAACAAGCTGCCGCCGTTGGTGGTACGCGAAGGGGTGAAGATCACACGGGAGGAGTCCAATATGTTGATGTACATCAACCTCTACAGCACGGATCCGCATACCGACCAGAAGTTCCTGTTCAACTTTGCAGATATCAATATCCTCTCTGAGCTGAAACGGGTAGATGGTGTTGGCGTGGCCAATATCTTGGGAAATCGTGAATATGCAATGCGTATTTGGCTAAAGCCCGATCGTATGATGGCCTACAAGATATCCGCCGATGATGTGCTGAAAGCATTGGATGAACAAAGCTTGGAAGCCTCGCCAGGACGCGCCGGGGAGAGCTCCGGCAAGCGTTCGCAGTCTTTTGAGTATGTGCTGAAATACCCCGGTCGCTACAACACGAGGGAGCAATACGAAGATATTATCCTGCGTGCAGATGCCAATGGGGAAATATTACGGCTTAAGGATGTGGCCAATGTGGAGTTTGGTAGCTCGATGTATGATATCTATTCGACGCTGGATGGCAAGCCTTCGGCGGCCATCGTGATCAAGCAGTCGTATGGAAGCAACGCAAGCGACGTCATCAAAAACATCAAGGCTAAGATGAGCGAGTTGAAAGGAACAACCTTTCCAAAGGGGATGAACTACGAAATAAGCTATGATGTATCCAAATTTCTCGATGCCTCGATGGAGAAGGTGGTGCACACCTTGTTGGAAGCTTTTGTTTTGGTTGGTATTGTGGTGTTCTTGTTCTTGGGCGATTGGCGTTCTACCTTGATTCCGGCGATGGCCGTTCCGGTGTCGCTGATCGGTACTTTTGCCTTTATGCAGCTGTTTGGCATCACGCTCAACTTGATTTCCCTCTTTGCACTGGTGATGGCTATCGGGGTGGTGGTGGATGACGCAATCGTCGTGATTGAGGCCGTGCACGCGAAAATGGAGGAGAAACATCTCTCCGCACTGAAAGCGACCGAAGAGGCCATGCACGAGATCAGCGGAGCGATCATCGCGATAACCTTGGTTATGGCGGCGGTATTTCTTCCGGTAGCTTTTATGTCGGGGCCCGTCGGGATATTCTATCGACAGTTTTCCATCACGATGGCTACATCAATCCTATTGTCTGGTGTGGTGGCCTTGACCTTGACGCCTGCACTCTGTGCCATGATCTTAAAGAACCAGCATGGAAAGGCTAGGAAGAAAAGCTTACTGAACAAAGGGCTGGACCGTTTCAATAATCTATTTACCAAAGGAGCGACGCGCTACAACGGGATTTTGCGTGGTATTGTGAACAAGCGCGTCGTGACTTTCGGTATGTTTGCTGCTTTCTGTGCAGGCATATTCTTTCTGAACAACAGCCTGCCTTCGGGCTTTATCCCGAACGAGGATCAGGGGATGTTCTATGCCGTGATACAGACGCCGCCGGGATCTACCTTGGAGCGTACCAACGAGATCGCCGAAAAGCTGCAGAAGATGGCGGAACATATCGAGGGTGTACAATCGGTATCGGCCTTGGCGGGCTATGAAGTGCTCACCGAAGGTACAGCGGCCAACTCGGGTACCTGCTTGATCAACTTGAAAAGCTGGGAAGAACGTAAACATTCTGTACGCGAAATTATCGAGGAACTGGAAGAGCGCTCCAGGGACATTTCGGGTGCCACCATCGAATATTTTCAACCACCGGCTGTACCGGGCTATGGTGCTGCAGGTGGGTTTGAGCTCCGTTTGCTGGACAAGACCGGAAAAGGAAACTTTCAGGAGATGGAAAAAGTGAGTCATGAATTTGTGAACGAACTGAGCAAAAGGCCCGAGCTTTCTTCGGTATTCACCTTTTACAGCGCCAGTTTTCCACAGTATATGTTGAAAGTGGACAATGACATTGCCCAACAAAAGGGCGTGACCATCGAAAATGCGATGAATACGCTGTCTACACTGGTGGGAAGTAACTACGAAACAAGCTTTATCAAGTTTGATCGCCCTTACAAGGTGATGGTGCAAGCCTTGCCGGAATATAGGGCCTTGCCTGAGGATATCCTCAAACTCTATGTGAAGAATGATAAGGGGGAGATGGTGCCGTTCTCGGCATTTATGAAGATGGAGAAGGTGTATGGTTTATCCGAGATCACGCGGCACAATATGTACAACTCTTCGGAAATCAGTGGTGCCGCTGCCGCCGGCTATAGCAGTGGCGCAGCCATACAAGCCATCACGGAAGTGGCACAAGCCAAATTGCCACGTGGCTTTGGTATCGACTGGGCCGGTATTTCGAAAGACGAGGTGGGCCGCGGTAACGAAGCGCTGTACATCTTCATTATCTGTTTGACCTTCGTTTACCTGATCTTGGCGGCACAGTACGAAAGCTTTATCCTGCCTTTGCCGGTTGTACTTTCACTACCGGCCGGTATCTTCGGAGCCTATGCACTCTTGAAGATTGCCGGCTTGGAAAACAATATCTATGCGCAGGTGGCACTCATTATGCTTATTGGGCTGTTGGGCAAGAATGCGGTGTTGATCATTGAGTTTGCCGTGCAGAAACACCGTTCCGGTAGCTCGGTGCTGCAGGCCGCGATTGAGGGGGCAACGGTGCGTTTCCGGCCAATCTTGATGACCTCCTTTGCGTTTATCGCTGGCCTGATTCCATTGGTGTTTGCTACCGGACCTGGCGCTATCGGCAATCGCACCATCGGCACGGCCGCTGCGGGCGGGATGCTGCTCGGAACGGTCTTTGGCTTGATCATCGTGCCCGGCCTCTATTACATCTTCGGCAAGATTGCCGAGCGTAAAAAGCTGGTCAAGAAAGAAGAAGAAAATCCATTAACTGAAGAAATCGATCATCATGTTTAAGATGAAGTTATCCAACTATATAGCTGCGGCAAGCCTGGTGCTGCTCGCCGCGGCCTGTAAGGTTCCTGCTATTGTAGCGCATAAACCTGCCGATGTATTGCCCGAACGTTATGCAGACCAAACGGATTCGGTGGCTGCCGCCAGTATTCCATGGCGACAGTTTTTTACGGATCCTTATTTGCAGACCCTGATTGATACCGCATTGACCCATAACCAAGAGCTGTTGATCACCTTACAGGAGATCGAGATTGCCAAGAACGAGGTGCGCGCGAAAGACGGTAGGATCTTACCTACGGTAGGGGCACGTGTGGGTGCCGATGTGGAAAAAGTCGGTCGCTATACCAGTCAGGGAGCGGGGGATGCGAGCACTGAAATCGATAATGGACAGGCCATGCCCGACCCATTGATGAACTACGGTGCACAACTGTATGCCCACTGGGAGGTAGATATCTGGAAAAAACTGCACAATGCAAAATCGGCCGCTATCAGTCGCTACCTGTCCACCGTGGAGGGTAAGAATTTTGTGCTGTCCAACCTGATCGGTGAAATCGCGAATTCCTATTATGAGTTGATCGCCTTGGATAGCCAACTGGATGTGGTGCGCCAATCTATTCAGCTGCAAAAAAATGCCTTGGCGGTGGTGAAGATGCAGAAGGAAGCTTCGCGCGTAACCGAGCTTGCCGTACAGAAATTTCAGGCTGAGGTGCTGAAATCGCAGAGCCTGGAGTTTGATATTCTGCAGCAGATCCGCGAGGCGGAAAACAAGATCAGTTTTCTGATAGGTGGTTATCCAAAGCAGATAGTACGCGACCCCAGCAACCTGCTGGCCATACAGACCAATGTTATCCATGCTGGGATGCCGGCTGCACTGTTGGCCAATCGACCTGATATCAAACAGGCCGAGCTCGAGCTTGCCGCTTCCAAGATGGATGTGAAGGTGGCCCGCGCAGAGTTTTATCCATCTTTTGATCTTTCTGCGGCAATCGGCCTTGAAGCCTTTAAGCCCAGCTACCTGTTGAAGTTGCCCGAGTCCCTGCTCTACTCTGTCGCTGGCGACTTGGCGGGTCCCTTGATCAACCGCAAGGCCATTCAGGCGGAATTTGCAACGGCCGACGCGCGACAGCTGCAGGCCATGTACAACTACGAGCGTACAATATTGAATGCTTATCTGGAAACGTCCAATCATGTGTCCAAGATCAACAACCTGGAAAAAGGATTTGACCTGAAAAATCAAGAAGTGGATGCCTTGAGTCGCTCCATCTCCATATCTAATGACCTATTTAAATCTGCGCGTGCCGATTATTTGGAGGTGCTAATGACACAGCGCGATGTGCTGGAAGCAAAACTGGAACTCATCGAAACGAAAAAGCAACAATTGATGACCGTAACCAATGTGTATCGGGATCTTGGTGGAGGCTGGAAGTAGTGTAAGGCTTAACAATCACCAACTCGCTATATAGGAAGTGCCCCGCAGTCTTTGCGCGGGCACTTTTTTTGTGCGCCCGGCATGGGCGATAACTCTAGGGTGTAAGTCCCGAACATGCCATTACAGTTGGAAATGTTAGCCAAATGCAAGGGTGTCCACCGTGAGGTGGAATCTGAAGGAAGCGCTA